>MDTB01079610.1_pt1 | contig 65991 bp, 62 predicted proteins | sample 811161 | NCBI WGS metagenome assembly MDTB01 (sample SAMN05326650, study PRJNA326480) | marine metagenome | isolation source: seawater | place: Mediterranean Sea | collected 2009
AGACTATTTTTTTCACTAACAAAGTCTTTTAAAAAAAATTGATTTTTATTTAAATGATTCTCAAAGTTATATTCTTTAGCAAACTGTTTCTTTAATTCGTCATTTTGTATAATCCTTTTTTTATCAAGATCAATGAAGAATATTTTTCCGGGTTCCAATCTCCACCTCTTCACGACTTTACTGGAGGGAAGATTTAAGACTCCCATTTCTGAAGATAGCAAAACTAAGCCGTCATCTGTTTCGCAGTAACGAGAAGGTCTTAGACCATTTCTATCAAGTATACCACCAATTTTCCTTCCATCAGTAAAACACATAGCTGCCGGACCATCCCAAGGTTCAATATAATTTGCATAATAATCGTAAAAAGATGACAAATCTTTAGAGTGAGACTGATTTTTTTCCCATGCCTCGGGAATTAATAACATCATAGCCTTTTCAATATCATAACCTCCGATAATAAGGTATTCTAGTGCATTATCAAATGCCGCTGAATCTGATACCCCCTCAAAAATTAAAGGATTAATATTTTTGAAATCCTCAGAAAAATATTTTGATGTTGAAATTCTTGCTCTTGCATTCATCCAGTTTAGATTACCTCTTAATGTGTTAATTTCACCATTATGACATAAAAATCTAAAGGGCTGAGCAAGCTCCCAACTTGGGAAGGTATTAGTTGAAAATCTTTGATGAACGATTGCTAGAGATGAGATAAAATATTCATCATTTAAATCTAAATAAAATTCCTTGAGACTTTCAGAAAGGACCATCCCCTTGTATATGATCGTCCTAGGAGACAGAGACACTGAATAAAAATCAAACGATTTTAGTTCTAACTCTATATATCTTCTAACTAAAAAAAGAATAGATTCAAACTGATTAATGCTTCTTGATGGTTTTTTTTCTCTTAGAAATATTTGAATTATAGATGGTGCATTATTAACTACAGATATTCCCAAAATAGAATTATCCACAGGAACATCTCTAATATGAAGAATTTCAAGATGGAATTTAGCAAAGTATTTTTTTATTATTTTTAAACAATATGCTTTCTCGCCGTCATTTTTTGGTAAAAAAAACATACCAACTGCATAATCATCAGGCCTTGGCAAAATAACATTTTCTTTAGATAACTCTTTTTGAAAAAATTGATGGGGTATCTGGGTCAATATACCAACACCGTCACCAGCTTTAGGATCAGCACTTACTGCACCTCGATGAGTCAGATTACAAAGAATATTTAGACCATAATCAATAATTTTTCTTGACGGAATATCATATATATTTGCAACAAACCCAATTCCACATGAATCTTTTTCATTTTTTGGGTCATAGAGACCTAATTTGGTTTTTTTAAGCATTCTCATCAATAATCAAACTTAATATAGATATATTATATAGTTAATCAGTCATTTATTAACATAGTTTTTTCGTAAATAATTTTACCCATCGTTTCAGAATCAGATTTTTCCTCTCTAGTGTATTTTACCATCCCTAGACCTTTTGCAAACCAAGTTGTTGAGAAAATTTCAATATTTATATTACCGATTGTTGGGTCTGGATAATAGCTTGTTTTTCCATATCCTGAAACCTTAATACAGTTTTTTATTTTCTCCCCTTTTATTGATATAGTTTCATTTGTACTGACAATTTTATTTTTTAATTTGAATGGTAAATTTGTATTATAAAATCTGTCGTACCCTAGCTTCATTTTAATAGTTGTCTTATCATTAACTTCCCATTCAACACCTTCTTTAATTGGAAATGCTAAAAGTAATTGAGATTTATAATCTTTATTTGAAGATAAAAATTCCTTGGTATTTTTTTTTGAAATGCCTTTATCTCCATACTCATAAAATGTTAACTCTCCATCGTTTTTTAAAACAGGAATTGAATTGTCATTTTCTGGAAGAAAATAAAAACTTTGTCTAAAATTCTGTTTTGTATTTTCCTTATCTTGGAAGAAAACGTCATAAAAAATTTGTTTGCCTTCATTATATGGAAAATAATTTTGATTAAACTTGCATGATGAAATTAAAAGTAAAAAAAAGACACAAGTAATGCAAGACATCTTTAGTTGCATTTTGAAAATTCTTCTTTTTTTATTTTGTAAATTAATTTCAATCTTTTTGTTCATTAACCAAAGGGGCAAGTTCTAATTTAAATTCCAAAGCGTTGCATAACATTTGACCAACAAGAATATGTGCTTCTTGTATTCTTGATGTATTAACTGCTGGTATTGATATAATTGCATCCGAGATTTTTTCAATATTTTTAATATTTTTACCAGTGAAAACTATTGTTTTAAGACCATTTTCCTTTGCGTATTTTAAGCCCATTATAACATTCTTACTATTTCCAGATGTTGTGATTCCTATTGCAACATCTCCCTTTTGTCCTATGGCTTCAAGTTGTCGAGAAAAAAGGTATTCAAAACCTAGGTCATTACCTATAGCAGAAATTGTGGAGGTATCAGTAACTAATGACAAAGCGGGAATTGCTTTTCTATTTTTAGAAAATCTTACTGCTAATTCTGTAGACAAGTGCTGAGCATCTGATGCACTTCCTCCATTACCAAAAAAAATCAACTTATTTTTATTTTTTATTGATTCATAACAAATTTGGACAATATCTAAAAAATTTTCCTCTACATTTTCTCTTAATTTTTTAATTACCAATTCATGTTCGGTTAACTGGTTTTGGAAAAAATTTCTTAATGTATCTTTCATAATTATTCTTGGTGATCTTATCTGGACTCGAACCAGAAACTAATCCTTAGGAGGGATTTGTTATATCCAGTTTAACTATAAGACCTCTTTTACTTTCCTATTGGAATCTGGTATTTAAGAACCAAAGTTTCTGATCCTGGGTTTTTTTTGCCACTATCTGCATTTGAGATATGAAATATACCAACACCAATTCTTGCATTATTCCTAAATCTATAAAACATGTCGATGCCAATATAAAATTCTAATGGATTTCCCGCCTTTATTTCATCTCCATCCTTGTAATAACCACAAGCTAAACTTGGTGTCATTACAAAGTTTTTCTTCTTACCATAATATCCATCTATCCCAAAACCACCATAGGCATAATATGTATTTTCATTCGTTCCAAGAAAACCAGCAAAAGGTTTAATAAGATTAAAAAGTTTTTTACCACTATGTATTTCTAAATTTATCATCCCTGATTGATCATTATGAGGGGGTGAGCCATCTTCCATATAGTTAAATACACCAATGCCGGCGGATAACCTTGCAGAATCTTTGGCGTATATCAGATCACCAAACATTAAAGTATATAAAAGGGTTAGGTAACTGAGTATTTTCATAAAACAAACATAACTTAAAATTAAAAAAAATTAAAATGGAATCTGATATTTTAAGACAACTTGTTCTGTTCCAGGGTTGTTATCTCCAATTCCTGCATTTGAGATATGGTAAACACCAACCCCTATTCTAACATTATTTCTGAACTTGTAATAAAGATCGCCTCCACTTCTAAACTCTACTCTATTTCCAAGTTTGATCTCGTCTCCATCAACATACCAACCTGCAGCAAGGCTGGGTGTAACTATAACACATTTACAGTTACCAAAAAATAAGTCTGCACTAAATCCAAAATAACCATAGTAAGCTTCTTTATCCGTCCCATTGAAACCAACAAATGGTTTTAGAATTTTCATAAAATTTTGTTTTGTAAAATATTCAAAACTATAAAGAGTTGACATTGACTTATAGTTAATTGGAGCTGGAGCACCTTTCGATGTATCACAACCACCACTTCCTTCACACCTCAAAATTCCATTCTTCATGAAATTATGTATTCCTCCCCCAAAAGAAATTCTTCCAGTTTTGTTGTTTGCGAACAAATCATTACAAAAAAAAGTAAATATGAATAACAAAATTTTTAACATTCTCAGAAAAGGTATTATAATTGTATCAATTCAAACTTACCATAAAAATTACAATATAAGAAATAATGAAACTAATTAAAATTTTATCAATCTTCATAGTGATTTCTTCATTGATAATATGTTGTCAAAGAAATCCTGCTACGGGAGAAAATGAACTAAACTTCATGTCCGAAAGAGAAGAGGATGAAATTGGTAAAAGCGAACATCAAAAAATCATCAAACAATTTGGTGGAGAATATAAAAACAAACAACTTCAGAATTATGTCAATAGCATCGGGAATTTCTTAGTAAATACATCAGAATTATCAGATAAAGAATTTACCTTTACAATCCTTAACACGCCTATAATTAATGCTTTTGCATTACCAGGAGGTTATGTTTATTTAACAAGGGGATTGATATATTTAGCTCAAAACGAAGCTCAACTTGCTGGCGTAATCGCCCATGAAATAGGTCATATTACGGCTCGTCATACAGCAAAAAGGTATACCAAAACATTAAGCACTGGAGTTCTTCTTAATGTCTTAAATGTATTTACAAAAAATAACCATTTAAATAATCTTTTAGGACAATCGGCACAACTTTATCTTCTTTCATATTCTCGATCACAAGAGTATCAAGCTGATCAATTAGCAGTAAGATACATGGTTAGAGCAGGTTTTGACCCAAAACAAATGTCAAATTTTCTAGGATTAATGGAAAAATTTTCTGGTTTACAAAGAAAGATCCTCCAAATAGATGATAAAGTTTCTGAACTACTCAAAACCCATCCCAATTCTTCAAAAAGAGTGCTTGAAGTTATAAATAATTATCAAGGAAAAATTCCATTAAATCCAATAATTGGTGAGGATATTTTTTTAAAGAAAATAGATGGTATTTTATATGGTCACAAGCAAGATGAAGGTTTTTTTCTATCAAATTCTTTTATCCACAAACCTCTGGGAATAAAGTTTAATTTTGATGATGAATTTTACTTCCTCAATAGGCCGGACTCTTTAATTGGTCTGACAAAATCAAAGACAAAAATTTTATTTGATCTTGAAAAAAATAATAATGATAATGACATAAATTATTGTTCTAAATGGATTGATTTACCCAAAAATAAAATTTCTAATTTCAACGTTACCTTTAATAATAACTTTAAGATTACCTCTGGGAAGTTTACTAAGAAAAAAAAGAAATTTTTATTTTCAACTCTAAGAGATAACTCAAATATTACATACAGATTTCTACTGGCCCTAAATGGTGAAAAAATAGAATCTTATTCAGAAAAATTTAATAATATTGTTCTAAGCTTTACAAATATTCCTGACAATGAAATAGATAATCTTACCCCCCCATCAATTAATATAATTTCTGTTTCTTCAAATAAAAAATTTTTAGATGAAATGCTAAAAAAATCTAATTTTCAAAAGATTTATTCCAAGGAAATATTTTCTGTTCTCAATAATATCCAAGGAAAGAAAAATAATATGGGAAAGAAAATTAAAACGGTTTACTGATTTAATAATTCTTCAAGCTTTCCTTTAGCTGCTTTTTTTTCTAAGTTTTGAACTGCAGCATATTCATTACTAAGCCTATTCAAAGCAGTTAGATATATCTGTCTTTCTGAATATGATTGTTGCTCTAAAGAGTCTTCTTTTTTGTGAAGGTCTCTTACTACTTCTGCAATTAAAACAGGATCTCCACTATTAATATTTTTTTCATACTCTTTTGCTCTTTTAATCCACATATCTTTTTTTATAGCTGGTTTTTCATTTAAAACATCTAAAGCCTTTGACAGTCTATTTTTATTACTAAGTTTTCTTAATCCAGAGCTTGAGGCTTTATCTTTCGGTATCCTCAATTTCATTTTATCTTGTTTAAAATTAATTAAAATGAAATCTTGTTTAGACCCATCAATGTCATATGAGTCAAAATTTTCTATCTCTCCAACTCCATAGGTCGGGTATACAACTAAATCACCTATGTCTAGTTCTAATTCTTTTTTTTTCAAATTATCTCCAATAAAAATTGATTTGGTGAATCATATATTAAAAGAGACTATATTTAAAGATAAAATATTATGTTCCTTTTCCGGGTTTAGGACTAAAATGATTTTCGAACTTATTTTTAACACCTTTCCATTTTTCTGCATCCTCAGGTGGTGTCCCCATTTTGTTAATATTAGGCCACTTTTCAGCATATTCTCTGTTAATATCTAACCATTTTTGAGCATCATCGCATGAATCGTCACTAATAGCTTCAACGGGACATTCTGGTTCACACACGCCACAATCAATGCATTCGTCAGGATGAATAACCAGGAAATTTTCACCTTCGTAAAAACAATCCACAGGACATACTTCAACACAGTCCATATGTTTACATTTTACGCAGGCGTCTTTGACAACATAAGGCATAACATTTTATATAGAACAGAAAAGTCTCTTATTCAAGAAAATTACACTACTAAGCTAAAAATCAATATGATATTTTGCTTGGATTATCAAAAAAAATCTTTTCAAATTTATTGTCAGGAATAAAAGTTGGATTTTTCTTTTTTTTAAAAAAGTAAGTTTTACTTACAAGATTTTCATAATATGAGTAATGAATAAGAAAATTCTGTTTATTAATTTTCAAAAGATAAAAACCCAATTTTTCATAAAATGTAAGTTTTTTTTTTAATTTCTGATTTAAGTTAACCTTAAAAATATTGTCAGAAATAAAAGATTCCAAGCCATTCTGGTAAAAAACATTTATCAACATTTGTTTAAACAGATGATTGTTTTTACATTTATAATAAAAAAAATTAACACCCTTTTTAAATCCAACGAATTTGTATTGTTTTATCTCTTCAGAACTTAGTTGATTAAAAAATTCACTAATACTTGATTTCTTACAATGACCTAAATTTTCAATGATAGAAAAGTTAATAGCTCTAGATGCATTTGAAGCCTTTTGCCAACTATTTAATTTTTTAATAAATGGTAATTCTTTATTAATAAAAAAAAGAAAAAGAAATTTAATTTTGTCAGTAATTTTTTTTTCGTAAAAGGTAAAATATTTATCTAAGAAAAGATTAATTTTTGGATTTAGAATATCCTTATGCTTATTAAATTTTCCGATTTTATCTTTTTTCCACAAAATGAAACCATCAATTGTATAATTAAAATTTTTAAAACTTGATGACAAAAATTCTTCTGCTATCAATTCACTTATTTTTATCAATCCATTCTCTAAGATCTTATTGTTAAATATATTTTTACTTTTCCTAAAACTTGGATTAATAAAAAATTTAAGTCCATTTGCATAACCAATCTTTTCTTTACCGAATAAAATTTTTTTTTCTTTGACTCTCACTATTTTATTTTTCTGAATTAAATTCTTGGCGTTACTATGATCAAAATCTTTGAATTCACCAATAAATTCTGATATTAATTCTTCATGAAGTTTAATAGATAACCTTGATTCAATTTTTTTAACTTCATTTTTAAATTTATTTTCACTTTCTATCCAATTTCTTTTAAATGAAATAAAAGACCATGTTCTTACTTGTGAAATTTTATAATTAAGCTCGGCAATTTTTCTGGTATAATTTTTGATATTTCTTAGATTCTTGACAACCCAATCGTTAGGAATTTTCTTTTTTTTACTAATAAGATATTTAAATATTTTTTTTAAAAACCTCGTATGATATTCATCTAAATTTTTCGAGTAATCTGGAATACTGCAAACTTCCCATAATATTCTTAAATTTAAAATATTTGAAAGATTATTCGAAATATCTATCTCATCTAAAAAAATTCTCAAATATCGATGGTCGTTACCATCTTTCTTTAATTTAAAATAAGACTTTTTTGGACTCTTTGATAAAGATACTAATAATTCCTTTGGAGACTTAAACGTAAGATTATCATTTCTCCAATAAATTTTCTTTATTTCAGTGAATTCATAATTTTCAACATAGCTTATTGTTTCGTTTGTTAATTTTTTTAGATCACAAGTTGTTCCAAAAAAACCATCATTCCCAGACCTTCCGGCTCTTCCAGCAATTTGTGCGATTTCATCCAAAGACAAAAATCTTTCATTAAATCCATCGTATTTCTTAATACTTGAAAAAAAAATATTTTTAATATTGAGATTAAGCCCCATGCCTATTGCATCGGTTGCCACGATAAAATCAACTTTTCCATCCTCAAATAATTTGACCTGTGCATTCCTTACATCTGGAGATAATGCACCTAAAACAACTGAAACACCACCATGAGTTTGTTTTATCTTATTTGCAATTTCGTATAAATCAATCTGAGAAAAAGCAATTATAGCAGACCTTTTGGGTAATCTAGTTAAATTTTTGTATCCTGCATAGGACAGTTTTGATAATCTAGGCTTTTTATAAATAATTATTTCTGGATATATTTCTTTAAGTATATTTTCAATGCTTCTTGAACCTAAAAACAAAGTCTCTTTGGTTCCTTTTTTATTAAGAATTTTCTCAGTAAAAATATATCCTCTATCATAATCACTGGCCATCTGGGCTTCATCAATAGCAACAAGCTCAAAATCTAGATCCTCGGGTATTGATTCAACTGTACAGAAAAAATATTTTGCATTAGATGGAATTATTTTTTCTTCACCTGTTATTAATGCAACTTTTTCTGAAGAGAGCGCTTTTTTGGCTAGCTCATAATTTTCTCGAGCAAGTAATCTCAAGGGGAAACCTATAACACCAGATTTATAATTGTAAAGTTTTTGGATCGCGTTATATGTTTTACCTGTATTTGTGGGACCAAGAAAGGCTGAGATTTTTCTTTTCATTTTTACCTTAATTCGTATCTAAACTTTATTTAATACATAAGGAAGTATTCCATCGCTTTCAAAATATTTTATTTCATTCTCCGTATCTATTCTTGATATAACTTCAATAAACAAACTTTCCCCATTTTTCTTATCTACTCTGACTTTTTTTTTAATGTTTGGAGCCATTAAATAATCTCTTAATTTTCCAATATTAAATATTTCGTCACCAAAAAATTCAGTATCATTGTTCTCATCATTTATAATTTCAAGAGGAAGCACACCCATTCCAACTAAATTGGATCTATGAATTCTTTCAAATCCTTCTGCAATTACGGCTTTTATTCCAAGAAGTTTTGTTCCTTTCGCAGCCCAATCTCTGGAAGATCCAGTTCCATATTCTTTTCCAGCTAAAACCACCAGAGGAACATCTTCTTTTCTATATTGTTCAGCAACATCGTAAATCTCTCCCTCTGAATTAGTAGGAAAATGCCTTGTGTACCCACCTGGTTTGTCGACCATCTTATTTTTTATTCTAATATTTGCAAAAGTACCACGAGTCATTATTTCATGATTCCCTCTTCTTGCTCCAAATGAATTAAAATCATTTGGTTGAATTTGTCTATCAATCAAATATTTTCCTGCAGAACTTTGTTCTTTAATTACACCAGCTGGTGAAATATGGTCAGTTGTAATAGAATCTCCTAAAATCAAAAGAGGTCGTGCCTTTAAATCTCTATCAAAGTCATTGGTATCAAAATCAAGAAATGGAGGTTTTTTTATATAGGTTGATGAAAAAGACCAATCGAATGTTGATGAATTTTTAACACTTAATTTTTCCCATTCAAAATCACCTTCAAAAATTGTTGAATAATTTTTTTTATAAAAATTTTTTTTAATTGTTTTCTTCATAATATTTTCTACTTCTTTTTTTGATGGCCATAGATCTTTAAAATAAAAATTCTTTCCATTGACTTGGCCTATTGGTTCATTCTGAATATCAAAATCAACTCTTCCAGCCAAAGCATACAGAATAACTAAGGGAGGAGATGCAAGAAAATTTGACTTTACATATGGATGAATTCTTCCTTCAAAATTTCTATTACCTGAAATAACACTACAGACATTCAAATTATATTTAGAGATTTCATTACTTACCTTTTCATCCAAAGGGCCAGAATTACCAATACAAGTTGTACAACCATAACCAATTATATTGAATCCTAATTGATTTAAATATTCCATTAACTTTGATTTTTTGAGATACTTATCAACCACTTTACTTCCTGGAGCAAAAGATGTTTTTACCCACCAAGGAATTTTCAATCCAAGTTTAACAGCCTTTTTTGCTATTAGCCCTGCCATAATCAATACTGAGGGATTAGAGGTATTTGTACAGCTGGTAATTGCAGCTATGCATACTTTTCCGTGCGTTAATTTATTTAAATCTTCATTATAATTTCTTTCATTAGTCTCCAGATTTTCGGTAAATTTTTTTGAAACATTTTGAAGGTTTATTTTATCTTGTGGTCTCTTTGGACCTGAAATACAAGGCTCGATAGTATTGAGCTTTATCTCTATATTTTCGTTGTAATTAATTGCGTTAGAGTAATTACGCCATAATAATTGTTCTTTTGCATATGTTTCAACAATTTTTAAATGTTTTGATTGTCTTCCTGTTATATCTAAATAATTTAATGTTTCACCATCAATAGGGAAAATTCCACATGTTGCACCGTATTCTGGCGCCATATTTGAAATTGTGGATCTCTCTGATAGACTAAGATTATCAAGACCGTCACCGTAGAACTCGACAAACTTTCCAACAACACCATGTTTTCTCAGTTTTTCAGTTATATTCAAAACAAGGTCAGTTGCTGTCAAACCATCCCCTAACTTTCCTGATAATTTAACACCAACAACTTTTGGTAATTGCATGGATATAGGTTGGCCTAACATCACTGCCTCAGCTTCAATTCCCCCAACACCCCATCCTAAAACAGATAAAGCATTAATCATTGTTGTATGACTATCAGTTCCAACAACTGAATCTAAATAAAGAAATTGTTTGGTTCTTTGCACAACTTGGGCTAAAAACTCTAAATTTATTTGATGACAAATTCCAGACCCAGGTGGAAAAAGTAAAAAATTTTTTAATGAGCCCTGCGCCCATTTCAATAATTTATATCTTTCAGAATTTCTTTCGTACTCTTTTTTAACGTTATAAATTAATGAATCTTGCTTTGAATAACTGTCAACATTTATTGAATGATCTATTATCAAACTTACTGGGACAACTGGATTAATTTTTTCAGGATTATCACCTTTGCTCTTCACCTTATCCCTCATTGCAGCAAGATCTGCAACGGCAGGAACACCGGTATAATCTTGCATCAGCACTCTACTGGGAGAGAAAAGAATTTCCTGACCTACCCTTTGTTCAATAACATTTTGAACATCTTCAAATTTAATTTTTATTTCATTTTTTTTTCTAATTATATTTTCCAGAAGAATTCTGTATGTGTATGGAAGTCTTGATATATCAAAATTAAATTTGTCTTGTATTTTTTTGAGGCTGATAATTTGAAATTTATTTTTATTTATTTCTAAAGTTTCAATAAAATTTGTAGTTGTTAGATTCATTTTCTTCTCTAATGTTTATAGTAAAGGTTTTTTATACATGGTCTTAGAAATTATATCAGTCTACTTTTACAGAAATAAAAGAATAATTTTTGATAATTTTAATTTAAAACTTAAAAAATCTCAAATAATGATTTTGATTGGTAAAAATGGAATAGGAAAAACAACTCTTTTTGATCTTATTGTAGGTATCTTAGAACCTAAAAATGGGATAATAAAAATCAATGAAATTCCAATTGAAGATCTGTATTCAGATAAAAGATTCCTATTTACTTATCTTCCTCATAAAGACTCTTTGAAAGAAAACTTAACAGTCCGAGAAAATCTTGAAATTTGGGCTAATTTGTCTGAAAATGAAAATAATTTTTCTACAATTAATAGTTCTTTAAAATACTTTAATATTTATGATTTAAGTAATAATTTTATCGGGAATTTATCACAAGGTCAGAGAAAAAAAGTTTCATTATCAAAACTTCTACTTACTAAAACTAATTTGTGGCTTCTTGACGAACCTTTTAATGGCTTGGATAAGAGTTCAATTAGTCAAACAATAAAATTGCTTGAAAACCACGCAAAAAATGGTGGGTCAGTTCTGATCTCAAACCATATCAATGTTGGGATTAAAAATTCCCAAAAGGTTTTTTTAAAACGAAAAGAAAATAAAGATAAGAAAATTATAACTCTTAAAACGTGGGATGATATAAAATGAAATCTGATTTTATAAAATTAATTTTAAGAGAGTTTAATATTGGATTAAGGAACCTTTTTATAATATTTACTTTCTTCACTTTTTTTATTACTGCAATTTTAATCTTTGTATTCGCATTTGGATCTAATATCTCTCAAATCAATGGTATCTATAAACCAATAATTTTAGTTATATTAATTTTTTCAATAATGCTAATTTCTGAAAACTTTATTATTAATGATTATTTAGATGGAAGTCTAAAGGAACTACAATTCCTCGGTTATTCTGAAGAATTAATATTTGTGTGTAAAAGCATTACAATGTGGATAATGGTTTTAATGCCAACTATATTTTTATTTCCAATTTTCTCAATTTTTTTTGAAATCAGCTTAATAGAATCTTTTTATTTTTTTTTAAATATATTATTTGCGACGCCAAGTTTAATTTTAATCTCGCTTATATCTTCATTGTTCTCAGCTCAACTTAAAAGAAGCAAAATAATTCAATTTATTATTATTTTTCCTTTTTATATTCCAATAATTATTTTCACAACAGCAGCTAATAATAATATTGAAAAAGATAATTTTTATAATAGTAATTTTTTAATTTTAATTGGAATTTTTTTTATTACATTACCAGTATGTTTATATGCTAGTAAATTAATTATGAAAGAAATTAATAGATGATATTTAGATTTGCAAACCCTTTAAAATTTCAAAGATTGATCGAGACTTTTCAGCCTGTAACCCTCAAATTAGCGTTACTACTATTATTCATAGGTTTATTTTACAGCTTTTTTGATAGTCCACCTGATTATCTTCAGGGAGAAACAGTTAGAATTATGTATGTACATGTTCCGTGTGCTTGGTTTTCTCTTATGATATATTCAATGATGGCAACATGTGGTATCTTTTCGATAGTTTTTAAACATGCATTAGCAGACATAATAATACGAGCAAGCGCCCCCATAGGTGCCTGCTTCACATTAGCAACTTTATTAACTGGTTCTATTTGGGGGAAACCAACATGGGGTACTTGGTGGGTTTGGGATGCTAGACTTACTTCGGAGCTTGTTTTATTAATGATTTATATTGGTATTATAATTATTAACAACGCTTACGAAGATAAATATAAAGGAGATAAATATGCATCAATTTTGGCAATAATTGGTATTGCCAACTTACCAATTATCAAATGGTCTGTTGATTGGTGGAACACGCTTCACCAACCAGCTAGTATTTCGAAACTTTCCTCCCCTTCTATTGATGGATCAATGTTAATGCCCTTATCAATAATGACTTTTTCATTTTTCTTTCTCTTTTTGTCAATGCTCCTAGTTAGGATAAAAGGAGAGATTATTCAAAGAAAAATTGATGTTATTAGATTCAACAAGGCTGCATTGTGATATATTTCCTAAATTTTATAAACTCTGAAGAACATTTTACATATGTTTTTTCATCTTATTTAATTGTATTCTTAATTCTTTTTATTATGTTTTTGATCAGTTCTAAAAAAACAAAAAAACTTGAAAAAGAATTCTTACAACTCTCTAAAAATGAAACCAAAAAATAAAAGATTATTTAATGTAACACTATTCCTAATTATTTTTTCAGTTGGGTGTTACATAGTTTTAATTAATCTAAAGGAAAATCTAATTTATTTTTATTCTCCCTCAGAAATTGATGAAAAGGTTATTAACAGTAATGAAACTATCAGAGTAGGTGGAATGGTTAAGGAATCTAGCTTAAAAAAAAAAATAAGGAATGTCAGCGGCAGAAATTTGGAGGAAATTTCTTTTATTATCACAGACTACAAAAAGGAATTAAAAATAACATATGTTGGTATTCTCCCTGACTTATTTAAAGAAGGTCAAGGAGTTGTGGTTGAAGGAATATTAAAAAGTCACGGTAATTTTAAAGCAAAAACTGTGCTAGCTAAACACGATGAGAATTATATGCCACCTGAAATAAAAAAAATTAAATCAATTAACGAGAGAGACAATGGTATCTGAGCTCGGTTTTTTGTTTTTAATTTTAGCCCTTGTTTTTTCGAGCTTTAGCTTTATTGAATTAATTTTAAAAACTACTCTTCCTGAAAGCTATAGTCTGAATCATGAAAGACTATGTAATTTGATATTTTTTTTTACTTTATTTTCTTATATAACTCTTTCTCATGCTTTCTTGAATTCTAACTTCACGCTAGATGTCATCTCAAAAAATTCAAATAGTCAACTTCCGATAATCTATAAATTAACAGGGGTTTGGGGTAATCACGAAGGATCAATTCTCCTGTGGCTATTAGTCATGACATTTTTTGGATTCATATTTAATAAAAAAAGCGTTGCTCCAATAAAATTCAAAAAAGAAGTATTAAAAATACAAAACAGTCTATGTTTCTTAGTATGCTGTTTCATTGTATTTACATCAAATCCATTTGTAAAAAATTTCCCCCCACCTATTGAAGGCGCTGATTTAAACCCATTACTTCAAGATCCAGGTCTGGCTATTCATCCACCTTTTCTATATCTCGGTTATGTTGGTTTCTCAATCATTTATTCAATATCAGTTGCTGCTTTATCCTATTCAAAAAAATATGAATTCATTTCAATTTTAAAGCCGTGGATATTTATATCTTGGATTTTTTTAACATGTGGAATTGGACTGGGAAGTTGGTGGGCATATTATGAACTTGGATGGGGAGGTTTTTGGTTCTGGGATCCTGTAGAAAATGCCTCTCTTCTTCCTTGGCTTACTGCTTCAGCATTATTACATACGGTTGTAATAGCGGGTAAAAAAAATATTCTTATAAATTGGACAATAGTTTTATCTATACTAACTTTTATTTTAAGCCTGCTTGGAACCTTTTTAGTCAGATCCGGTGTTTTAGTCTCTGTTCACGCATTTGCAAATGATCCAACTAGAGGAGTCTTTATATTGTTACTTTTAATTTTAATAAGTGCTTTCGGCATTTTTAGATTTTTAAAAAATTTTAATAATTTTGAAAAAAAAACCAAGATAGAGATAATTTCGAGAGAAGGAGTAATATCATTAAATAATATTTTTATGCTTTCATTAACATTTACAATTCTTTTAGGAACTTTATATCCACTTTTTTCAAATGTTTTATTTAGTTCTAAAATATCTGTAGGAGCCCCCTTTTTCAATTCCGTTCTTATGCCAATAATGATGCCATTTGTTTTTGGAATGATTTTAGGGCCATATGTTAAATGGAGGAAGGATGATTTAGTTTTATTATTCAATAGACTTAAATTTCTATTTCTTTCTTTATTTTTTTTATCACTAGTGATTTGGTATTTAAATTACCAAGACCCTGTCTTATCCTTAATTTTTATCATCTTAGGAAGTTGGGTTATAGCGAGTTCTTTGTATGAAATTGCTCAGTTTGTAAATTTTAAAAAAAGACTTTTTGGTATTCCAAAAAAAATTCTGTCTCAAGTTTTGGCACATATTGGTGTAGGTTTAATTATAATAGGTGCAACTGGTTCATCTATACTAAAAGAAGAAAAAATTCAATTTCAAAAAATTGGCGAATCGATAAAAGTAGATAAATTTGAGGTTATATTTTTAGGTGTTAAAAAGGTTGAAGGGCCAAATTTTATTAGTCAAACTGGCATCTTTAACATAAAAAAAAATAATCAAATTGTAAAAACACTTAAACCTGAAAAGAGATTTTATAATTCTGGAAAACAAGTTACAACTGAAGCTGCAATTTTTTCGGGTCTTTTAGGAGATTTGTATATAGCTCTTGGTGAGGTTCATGATAACAAAAAACAATGGACCACTAGAATATGGTTTAATCCATTCACAATATGGATTTGGATAGGTGTCCTTTTTCTTGCATCAGGAGGTTTTTTTTCTTTTATAAATAGTTTAGTTAGTAAAAAATGAGATACTTATTATTTTCATTATGTTTTTTTTTAGTTTATGTCTTTTATGAAGGTCTAAAAAAAGATCCAAGAAAAATCCCCTCAAATCTTATATCCAAAAAAATTCCTGAATTTTCTTTAAAAGGTTTGAACAGACCAAATTTTACAAACAAAGATCTAAAAAATAAAAAAATAAAAATTATCAATTTTTTTGCCTCATGGTGCCCACCATGTAAAATAGAGCATAAACAACTTTTGTCACTTAGCAAAAATCTTCCAGTTTACGGAATAGCAAAGAAAAATAATGACAAAGATTTAAAGTTGTGGCTAGAGAATTTGGGAAATCCATTTTATATCATTGGTATGGACTACGAAGGATTAGTGAGTATAGATTGGGGAGTATATGGCTTGCCAGAAACATATATAATAGATAAGAATGATTTTATAAAATATAGACATGTTGGACCTATAATGGAAAATGACCTTAAAGATATCCAAAATATTATCAATAGCTTAAAATGAAATACCTTGTTTTTTTATTTTTAAATTTTGTATTTTTTCATGTCAACGCAATAGAACCAAATGAAATTCTTAATAATAAGGAATTAGAAACAATTGCAAGAGATATAGGAAAAGAATTGAGATGTTTAGTTTGTCAAAATGAAGATATTCAAAATTCGAATGCTGATATTGCTAGTGATTTGAGAAAACTTGTAAGAAAAAAACTTTTAGAAGGTAATTCAAAGGAAGAGATAATAAAATATATTCATTCAAGATATGGAGATTACATTTTATATTCGCCACCATTGAGATTTGATACAATAGCATTGTGGGCTTTACCGATTATGTTTTTTTGCCTAATTACTTTTTTCTTTTTTAGAAGAAGATAATGTTTCTTAATTTTTTATTAATCATAGTTATAATTATTTTTTCAACCTTGTATTTAAATAAATTTCGAGAAAGAAATAAAAGTTTTATTATATTCTTCATAATTTTTATTTCAACTTCACTCCTATACCTGCAAAAAGGTAATTTAGAGAGTTACTTTTTTGAAGAAAGACTAAAAAGTCAAATTGAGGAAATTTTTGATAACCCAGAAAAATTAAAAGATGTAGATCCAGATTTGATTATTATTTACCTTGAAAAAAAATTGGATAACTCACCTGATGACATTCAAGGATTGTTGATTCTTGCTAGAACATGTGTACTAAGTGGTTATTATCAAAAAGCAGATCTTCATTATAAAAATGCTCTTAAAAAATTTCCAAATAATTCTAATCTTCTCCTTGAATATTCAATATTAAAAAAAAATCTAAATCAAACTGAGGGAGCCCTAAAACTTCTATTTCAATTTAAATCTAATTATTCAAAAAATATAAAGGGAAGGGAGTTAATTATTGAGATACTTTATGAAAATCAAAAATTCTTGCAGGCAGAAAAAGAAATAAGTGAACTTATTGAGATAAAAAGAAATGATCAGGAATATATAAAAAAATTAAAGAAAAAATATAAATTAAATTAACTCTAGATTGTTAAACATACCATTATCAGTATTAAAGTATTCAACAAGTTTTTCAGTGGAATAAGTTAATGTAAATTTTTTTTCTCCCAACTTTTGTACTGGTAGCACTTTTATAACAGAATTAGTAACAAACATATCATCAAAAGTCTTAATATGATTTCTTTTTATATCCTTTTCGATTATGTCTTTATAAAATAACTTTGCCTTTTCAATCACTACTTGCCGAATAATTCCATTGATTCCACATCTACTTAAAGAAGGTGTGTAAAGAACATTATTTTTTGAAAAGAAAAGGTTTGTCATTGTTCCTTCAATAATATTTCCACACTTATCTGATAAAACACCTTCATAAAACTTATTGTTATTCCATTCGGATCTTGCCATTACTGAATCTAACCTATTAAGATGCTTTAAACCTGCCAATTGAGAGTTTTCAGATATAGAAGAATTACAAAATTTAACTTCTATTCCCTTTTTCTGGAATTGAAACGACCTATTTACATTTGGCAATGATAAAAAAATAACCGTTGGATTCATATTTCTATCAAATTTATAACCTCTTCCACCAACCCCTCTGGTTAATAAAATTTTTAAAATCCCCTGTCTAATACCATTTTTATATGATTTTTTGAGAATCTTTTCTTTGTAATTATTCAATATTTTGATTGATGGCATCTTTATTTTAATTATTGAACAGCTATTTTTAATTCTTTTTAAATGTCTTTTCCAAAACTCTACGCCCACTCCATTTTTCTCTGCTATAAAAGACCATGACATTGTTTCAAACAAGCCATCTCCATAAGAAAGTCCTCTATCAAAAACTGATACAGAACTTTTAAAACTCCCGTTTATCAATGCAATTTGATTATTCATTCTTAAAAGATCCCACTGCCTTGAGCATCCCACTTGCTTTAGCTTCAGTTTCTAGAGTTTCATTTTGAGGTACTGAATCGGCAACAATTCCACCACCAGCTCGAAAAAAAATATCATTCTTTTCTTTTAGTATAGTTCTTATCAAAATATTCAAATCCATATCCCCAGAATGGGTAACATAACCAAATGATCCTGTATAGGGTCCTCTTCCCTGTTTTTCTAATTCTCCCAAAATTTCCATGCACCTAACTTTTGGACAACCAGTTATCGTACCTCCTGGAAAAATAGATTTAATTGCATCGCCAGGCATTAAATTTTTTTTTTTCTCTCCACTAATATTAGATACAATGTGATGGACATGAGCATAAGTTTCAATTGTCATCATCTCATCAACTTTTACAGTTCCTGGTTTACAGACTTTGGAAATATCATTCCTTTCAAGATCAACCAGCATTAGATGTTCAGCCTTTTCTTTGTCAGAATTAATTAGTTCTTTTGTTAATTCAATGTCCAAAAGCCCTGAACCACCTCGTGGTCTAGTTCCAGCAATTGGTCTTGTTTGAAGATGATTACCTTTGATAGAAATTAGTCTTTCAGGAGAAGAGCTTATAATAGAGCTATCTTTATATTTCACTAAACCTGAAAAAGGTGCAGGGTTTTTTTTTCTTAATTGAGTATAAATTTCAACATCTGACAAATTATCCTCAATTTTATATCTCCATAATCTTGATAAATTTGCTTGGAAAATCTCTCCTTGATAAATATAATCTATACACGACTTAACTTGCGTTTGGTGGTCATGAGAACTGCCCTTAGAGTGAATCTTTATAGAACCCTTGGAATTTTTGTCTGAGTGTTTGTGGTTTAAACTATTTAAATCATTAATAACCTCCTCAAAATCACCACTAAATTCTTTCTTATCACTAGTCACAAAAATTTTATTATCAATGTGGTCGTATATAATTGATGTGTTGACTCTTGCAGCAAAAGCGTCTGGTAACAAATAAGGAGACCTAGGAATAGATAATTTTTTCTCAATCTCATTTGCAACCTCGTACCCAAGATAAATAAACCAACCTCCACAAAAAGGGATTTTTTTCTTTTCATAAATTGCTTCTTCTTGCTTTATTTTTTCAGATTTCCAAAGAGAATTAAATGATTCAAGAAATTTCGAACTTTTATCTTTTTTTTCTAATAAGATTTTTGGGTTAAAGAAAATTATTGAATATCTATTTTGTAGATTTCCTCTTGAAGAACTTTCTAAAAAAAAAGGATATTTTTTTGGGTACCTTCTAGTCAAATTTAAAAGATCAATTTTACTTTCCCTATCAATTTGAATTTGTAAACCACTCCAGCCAACTCCTCTTATTTCTTTATTAATAATTTTATTCATAAATTTAATTTTGGATTGATCATAAATTATTATTGAAATTATAGTTTTTAGTATTATATTCCAGATTTACAAGTAATTAGAATTTTTTAACAGGAAAATATGTATCATACAGTTGTCATAGGTGGAGGTTGTTTAGGAGCAGCATCAGCCATATCGTTGCAAAAAAAACTCAATAAAGCTGGAAAGAAAGATAAAGTTTGTCTAGTTGAAAAAGCTGTACTGTGCGCAGCCGAGTCATCCAGACATTCTGGCATTGTAAGGTCTGCTAATGCTGATCCTGATGCATCCATGATGGCTTCACTTAGCACGAAGATGTGGAAAAATTTATCTGAAACTTGGGGATTAGAAATGGAACTAGATGAATTTGGTGCAATTTGGATAGCTAAAAAAAATTCAGATGGAGAAAACCCAGTTTGGTCAGAGTTATCAGAAAGAATGAAAAAAATAGACCTTACTTTTCAAGAAATAGACTCAAAATCAGCAATTGAAAAATGTGGAAAAACACTTTTAACTGATGAAAATGAATCATATTTTTATGAACCAGCGGCATTTCAACTTGACCCTAGTATTCTAAGATCAACATTATACAATGCATTGGATCAAAACGGGGTTGACCTGCTGGAAAAAACAGAAGTCGACACTATATTGACAAAAGGTAATCAGATACTTGGCATAACAACCAACAATGGTAAAATCGATGCTAAAAATTTCGTAAACGCGACTGGAGCTTGGAGCTCGCAACTTTTTTCCAAAATAGGTCTAAAAATTCCAGTTACAATTGAGCCAGTTTCTGTTGTTAATTGGATGGAAAGTCCAAAACAAATTAGATATGAGTATCCAATAATCGCGGATTACACTAACCTATGTTATTTTAGATCTTGGCGTGGAAATAAAATGCATGCGCATCAACCGAGAAAACGATCAGTTTATGAAATTGCGAAAAACTTTTTAAATGACTTAACCTCAGTTAATGGTGGCGAATATCTTAATGAACCAATGAATCAATCACTTGCGTATAATCAAATAAAAAATTATGAAGATATTTCAAAAAAAAGATTCTCAAATATTGATAAAACCGTATATGCATCAGGATACAGATCGTTTTTTGACATCACACCTGACCTCCGCTTCATATTAGGTAAGGATAGCAAATTTATTAACCTTTTTCATAACCTAGGTTCTGGACAAGCTATGAAATACTGCCCTGTTCTTGGAGAAAGTTTGGCAGAGGAAATAATGAATGAACAAAACCTTACAAAGAAATTCGATTATAAAAAATTTAATATCAGCAGATTTAGTGATGATTACATGAAAGATTTCTGGAATTTAGTCCAGGGAGAAGAAAATACTCTTCATAGGCAAGGTAAAAATACACTTTAGTTTTCCTCATCCGATAAAGAAGTTACTAAATTTAAGTTTCTCCAAAAATCTTCACTTTTAAGATTAATATCATTTAACCTCATCAAAAGACTCCTAACAATCGCCCTAACGACTGGATCAGCTTCTTTTAACTTTTGCTTAAGATTTTTTTCATTTATTGCATATAAAATACAATTCGAGGCTGCTTCGGCTGTAACAGATCTCGATTCATCTAAAGATGGACCCCTTTCTCCAAATATTTCTCCTTCTCCAATCTTTCCAAGTAACAATCCACCTGGGCTGTAAATATTAACTTGTCCTGAATGAACGTAGTAAGCAAAGTGAGCAGCATCACCTTTAGTGTAAATTTTTTTTCCTTTACTAAATTTAAGTTGATTAATCCCAATTTTTTTTTGAATCATAATTTTTAACCTATATTATAATATTTCTTATTTGCTAGATATCTTTTAGAAAAGTTTACATCAGATTTTATAAATCTACTAAACAAACCTTTTCTTTTACTATCAAAAGATATTGAATTTTTAAAATTAATTGATGACACTCTAATTCCAAGTAATTTATACAAAATTTCTTGAATTTTATTAGCTACAACTGATTCCTTATTAGATGGTAAATATATCTTATCTCTGACTAAATAAATTGGAATATCTATACTTTTTAATTTCGTGATTAGATTATAAAAAAACTGTGAAACAAATTCATCCCATCCAATATCTATTCCCTTGTAGATAGAATCTGATAATCGGTGATTATTTATAATTAAATTGGTAACTGCGTCTTTAATTTCTTTTGATGTAAAATTTTCCAAGGATAATTTTTTTTTTTCATTAAAAACTGATTTTATGAAACTTTTAGAATTTTTGGAACGAAAGCTTTTTATTATTAATGAACATAATTGATCGTAATTGAGAACTTTTGAAAAAGTCTTAGCATTCAAAATAATATTATTCTTAAGTTTAAATGTTAGAAAGTCTCCAAAAAATTCAAGCAAATCAAAATAGGTTGTTGCTTGATTATTAATAGCCAAATGATTTTGTATCTTAAAAAATAAACTCAAATCAATTTTGCTCCACCAACAGTCACCAAAAATTTCTTTACTTCTTTTATTTTTATTTAAAGAATATGTACATGAAACAAAATGAGAAATTACTATTTTTCTATTATCTCCTCTTGACAGAATCTCAGACTGATAATTGGGAATGTCGAAAAATGTCTTGGATATTAAATGATTATAATATTTTAATATTTCCCTTATTTCTTGAGTTTCATAGGAATCATCATACTCATACAAAATTCCATTTTTATAAATTAAAAGAAATTCCTTTTTACTGTGATTAATATTCTCATCTCCATGAATCTCGATTTTCTTAAAATAATTTCCAAGTAACTTTGATGGCCTTATCCTAGTCAATCTACTTTTTTTTGTTTTAGGGTCATAAAAACCTGGATAAAACTCAATTAAATTATTTACTTTTAGAAAATTTATAATCTTAATTAAATATGAAGATATACCATTAGGATTATACCTAGATTTTGATTTGTAACCTCTCTTTGACATTGAAACCGAAAGAAATTGGTTGCCTGATTCCTTCCAACAAATATATAGTTCCAATATTAAAATTCTTAGATGTTTTAAAAAAATTTTATCATGACTTTTATCAAAAAAATTAGAAATACAACTGTTAATTAAATCTAGATTGATATTTCTCTGAATATCAATTGGTCTACTAAAATCAAAATCTAATTGATCGGGGATGTTTTTCATAATAGATTCATATTGAATTATGTACTTTATTGACTTTTTTGCATACATTATTTTTCAGATTCTGCAAATCTATAAATATGCAATTATTTTCTATGTAATAATTAATATGCTTATCTCCTTTAATATTATTAATACTGGAAATAGCATTATTTCATTAGTTATGGATTTTTTATTTAGGTTGATAGAACCACTTCTGAAAGTTATAAGAAACATAATTCCAAACTTCGGTGCAATAGATATTTCACCAATTATACTAATTATAGTAATTGAAGCTTTTCAATATATTATGACTAAATATGGGTTTTAAAAATGACTAATGATAAAATTATTGATGGTAAGATTGTATCTTCAGAGATCAGAGCAAAGGTTAAACAATTTGGCGACAAGCTAAGAGAAAAGTCTGGAAAAACTCCTGGCCTTGCAGTCGTTCTTGTTGGTGAAAATCCTGCAAGTAGAGTTTATGTAAAAAATAAGATAGAAAAGACTGAAGAAGTGGGTTTTAAATCTATAGAACATAAGTTAGATACCGAAGTTTCGGAAGAAAAACTTCTTGAGATTGTCGAGATGCTTAACAAAGATGAAGATGTTCAAGGTATTCTTGTACAACTTCCTTTACCAGATCATATTAATTCTGATAAAATCCTAGATTCAATTAAACCTGAAAAAGATGTTGATGGTTTTCATGCTCAAAATGTTGGTAAACTTTGGTCTGGCTTGAATTCTCTAGTTCCATGTACACCATTGGGATGTAGCATTCTTTTAAAAAAAATTTCTGATGATTTATCTGGAAAGCATGCTGTAATTATTGGTAGATCAAATATTGTTGGAAAGCCAATGGCAGCATTGCTTTTAGGAATGAATGCCACAGTAACAATATGTCACTCACGAACCAAAGATCTAGTATCAGTTTGCAAAGATGCTGACATATTAATTGCTGCTGTTGGAATTCCTGAAATGGTAAAAAAAAATTGGATTAAAAATGGTGCTATAATAATTGATGTTGGTATTAATAGAATTGAAAAGGACAACAAAAAAATACTGGTAGGTGATGTTGATTATAATGATTGCTTTGATGAATGTGGAAGGATAACTCCTGTTCCGGGTGGAGTTGGTCCGATGACTATTGCATGTTTGTTATTAAATACTCTTCTAACATCATATTCACAATTTAATGAGAAAGCTCCAGATTTAAGTTCTATTCTTAAGTAATTTTAGTCGCAAGGCATTTAATTTTATAAATCCATCTGCATCACTTTGATCATAAATAAGATCTTCCTCAAATGTTGCCATTTCAGATGAATAAAGACTATTTTTTGATTTTCTTCCAAGTACAATAACATTACCTTTGTATACCTTAAGTTTTACAAAACCGTTGACCATTTTTTGAGAATTATCAATTAATGATTGAAGCATTTCTCTTTCAGGTGAAAACCAAAAGCCGTTATAAATCAGTTCTGCATATTTAGGCATTAACTCATCTTTTAAATGAGCTGCAGATTTATCTATGGTTATACTTTCTATCGCTCTTCTTGCAATTAATAAAATCGTACCTCCAGGTGTTTCATATACACCTCGCGATTTCATTCCTATAAATCTATTTTCAACAATATCTAACCTGCCTACTCCATTACTCCCGCCAATGTAATTTAGTTTCTCAATAATTTGATAGGGCATAAGTTTTTTATGATCCAATGAAATTGGGTTACCACTTTTAAATTCCAAATTTAAATAAGTAGGTTTATCAGGTGCTTTTTCGCATGAAACAGTCCGAGTAAACATTGATTCATCTGGTTCTTTCCAGGGATCTTCCAAGATTTTTCCTTCGTAAGAAGTATGTAATAAATTCGCATCCATAGAATATGGAGGCTCATTTATTTTATCTTGTGGAATAGGAATTTTGCATTTTTTAGCATAAGCTAGTAAGTCATTTCTAGACTTAAGTGTCCATTCTCTCCAAGGAGCAATAACTTTAATTTTTGGATTATTGGCGTAATAACCTAACTCAAATCTAATTTGATCATTTCCCTTTCCTGTTGAACCGTGAGATACGTATTTCGCTCCAACATTTTTGGCAATTTCAAGTTGTTTTTTTGCTATTAGAGGTCTAGCTATGGAAGTTCCAAGAAGATAATAACCTTCATAAATTGCATTGGCTCTAAACATTGGAAAAACATAATCCTTGATAAATTCATTCTTTAAATCTTCAATAAATATTTTTTTAACTCCTAACTTCTTTGCTTTTTCTTTTGCTACGTCAATTTCTTTTCCTTGTCCTATATCAGCCGTAAAAGTTACCACTTCCAAATTTTTTTCATTTTGCAACCACTTGAGAATTATTGATGTATCGAGACCTCCGGAGAAGGCCAAAACCACTTTTTCTTTTTTATTCATAAACTATTCTATTTCTTCTGACAGGCTTCGTTAATTTTTTGATATGCTTTGCTAAAACCTAATAAAGAGTATGAGTCTGTAGTAATTGTACCTCTTGTCGATGTGCCAACAACTTTCATTTTGATTGAAGATTTCAAAAATTTAATAATCTTTTCATCATCTGGTGGACTAAAGCTCCAAGCTCTCGAACCAGAGGTAAACAATTGGAATTTTGCATCCCCAATTGTAATTTCAGGATTACTATCTGCTTTATAATTATATCCAGCAATTATACTAAATTCATTCCACTTATTTTGTCCAGGCAAATGAGTTATTACAGCAAATATTTCTCCTCTTCGTTTATAATTTCCTTGAGCCTTTTTTGGTTTTGATACAGCCATACATGCTAGATTTTTTCCTTCGCCCTCTGCATAAGCACTCCAGTCATTATATTTTTCTAATTCCTTGGAATTTATTGATCTATAAAAAGAAAATATAATTAAAAAAAGAAGGCAAATTTTTAAATTCATTATTTTTATTGACATATATGTTAATAAATTGCAAGACACTATAACTCAAAAAACAATGTTTCCAATTTTCTTACTCATATCCTCATGCTTCTTGTTTTCTATTTTAGCAGCTCTAATTAAATTTAATTCCCAATTTATACACCCAATTGAACAAGCTTTTTTTCGAAATTTTATTAGTATATTTCTTTTAGTTCCTTTTATTTTTCAAGCAAAAAAAATTATAAATAATAAAAAAAATATTAAACTTTTACTTCTAAGAGCAATTTTCGGAGGGGTAACCATGATTCTTCTCTTTTGTTCTTACTCTATGATTCCTCTATCACAGGCAATGGCCGTGAGCTTTAGCACACCTTTATTTATTTATCTTGGAGGAATCTTTTTCTTTAAAGAAAAAACTAATAAATTTAAAAATTCTATGTTAATTCTTGGTTTTTTATTAACTTTAATTATCATCAGGCCAGATTTAGAAATCAAATTAGGCATAATCTTTGCGATTATTGCTGCAATTACACATGCGATCGCAGGATTATTAGTTAAAGAAATATCAAAAAGTGAATCCGTAATTATTTTAATGTTTAGTATGGTTTTTTTAATGTCACCAATTACATTTATTCCATCAGTTTACATTTGGACCACTCCTCAAAATTTTTATATCTATGTATTATTAATTTCTATAGCAATAATTGCATCATTAGGTAATTACTGCTGGACAAAAGCATTAAGTTTATCAAACTTAACTAATTTAATGCCATTCGATTTTTCCAAATTAATTTTTACAACAATATTGGGATTCATTTTTTTCAATGAAAATTTAGATATTATTACTTTGATTTGTGGAACAGGTTTAATAATTTGTACAAACTTAACTGCAATAAAGATTAAAAAAAATGAAAACTCTAAGACCATATTATCAAATAATTAGTTGCTTCTTTTTTGCTCTATTGGGACTTCAAATAAAGTTTGCACTTAATGATAGCAATATTGAAAACATCGTTTTCTTTCGCTCTTTCTTAGGTTCTTTGATTCTCTTATTTTTAATATTCATTAGTAAAGAAAAACTTAATGATTTAATGAAAACCAAAAATTTTAAAATTCATTTTTTAAGATCAATATTTGGTATTCTAGCTATGTACTTTGGTTATAAGTCACTGATGTATCTTTCTTTAGCTCAAGCGAGCACAATTGGCTTCACAAAGGTTTTTTTCACCTGCATTGTCTCAACCTTTGTTTTTTCAGAAAAATTTAATTTAAAAACTTTTTTTTTAATTATATTAGGCTTTACTGGTATTTTTCTGATCACAAACCCCAATCAAATAGATAGTTCGTTAGGGTTATACATGTCAATATTTTCAGCAATTTGTGTTTCTGGTGGAATTATCTCAATATCTTATTTAAGCAAAAAAGAAAAAACTAAAAAAATCCTTTTATACCATTCTTTGATTTCATCATTAATTTTCTTTGTAGTGTTCAAAGATAAAATTTCTTTCGAATTGAATCAAATTTTTCTAAATTATTTATTTCTAACAATTACTGCATTGTTGGGTCAATACTTTAATACTGAATCTTACAGAAATGCAAAAACTAAAAATGTTGTAATACTGAGTTATTCAAGAATAGTATTTTCAGCAATTTTTGGTTTCCTCTTTTTTGATGAACAAATTTCAATCTTCAACATTTTAGGTATTGTAACTATAATTTTATCAAGTTTTTTAGTTCAAAAAAAATAGAGTCAGGGACAAGGAAATGGATTTTCATCATGAATTTTGTCTATCTCATCCACTAGATCATTCGATAATTTTATTTTAAATGAATCTATATTTTCTTTTAGTTGCTCTAAATTTGTTGCTCCAATAATATTACTAGTTAAGAAATCTCGTGAATTGACAAAGCCTAAAGCCATTTCACTGGGTTTTAGATTATTTCTTTTAGCAAGATCATTAAATTTTTCTGAATACTTTAAACCTTTAGGTTTCGTATATCTTGTATACATATCAGCATATAAAGTTAACCTTGCGCCATCTGGTTTAGCTCCATTATCATATTTACCGGTTAACATTCCAAAACCTAGAGGTGAATAAGCCAATAATCCACATTTTTCTCTGATTGAAATTTCTGCCATTCCAACCTCGTAACTCCTATTAAGCAAAGAATAAGGATTCTGAACAGATACCACTCTGGGGAGATTATATTTCTCTGAAAGAGACAAGAATTTCATGAGCCCCCAAGGTGTTTCATTTGACAACCCAATATATCTTATTTTTCCGTTTGTAATATTTTCTGAGAGTATTTCAAGTTGGGTTCTAATTTCTATAAATTCTTTTTCTTCTTCGTGTTTATAACTTAATTTTCCAAAAAAGTTTGCTTTTCTATCAGGCCAGTGAAGCTGATATAAATCAATGTAATCTGTTTTTAACCTCTTTAAACTACCATCAATAGCTTCATTGATTTGCTGCTTATCTAATCTTGTTTCTTTGTTTCTAAACCATTTCATTCCTGACCTACCTACTACCTTTGTGGCCAAGACAATTTTATCTCTGCATTTCCTCGACTTAATCCAGTTTCCAATAATTTTTTCAGTTGAACCAAATGTTTCTCTCTTGGGCGGAACGGAATACAGTTCTGCTGTGTCGAAGAAGTTTACACCCTCTGCCAATGCTAAATCCATCTGTTCAAAACCCTCTTTTTCCGAATTTTGTTCTCCCCATGTCATTGTTCCTAGGCAAATTTGACTTACATCTACTCCTGTGTTTCCCAGTTTTTTATATTCCATAATTCAATAAATTTCTTGATTTAAAATTTTTGTAACATATTTTAATATTAAATAGTTATAGTATTATAATATACTAAAATTTAACATTTAAAATAAGGAGTTTAATAATGGCTTACGACTATGAAAGAGATCTTAAATCCAAGGCTACATCAGTTGATATAGATTTAGGACTTAAGGCCTATATGAATAAGGTCTATTCTTTTATGGCAGTTGGATTGGCGCTTACTGGTGCCATTGCCCATCTCACATCAACGTTGGCATTTAATTTCTCTACCAATACATATACATCCTTTGGTCAGACCCTTTACGGGTCACCTCTTGCATTTATAATAATGCTTGCCCCACTAGGTTTTATAATTGCTCTAAATATGGGTATTGCTAAAATGAAAGAAAGTACCGTTCAAGTTTTATTTTGGGCGTTTGCCGCTGTAATGGGGCTTTCATTATCATCAATATTCATACAATATACTGGTGAATCAGTAGCAAGAGTTTTCTTTATTTCTGCCGGAGCATTCGGAGCCCTTAGCTTGTACGGTTATACAACCAAAAAAGACCTTACTGGCTGGGGATCTTTCTTATTTATTGGATTAATTGGGATTATAATCGCCTCAATAGTCAATATATTTGTTGCAAGCACTGCTCTGCAATTTGGAATATCCGTTATTGGTGTTCTAGTATTTGCAGGTCTTACTGCTTATGATACACAACGAATAAAGGCAATGTATTATGATGGTACTGGTCAAGAAGGTAAAAAAGCTATAATGGGTGCCCTAACCCTTTACTTAGACTTTATTAACCTTTTCATAATGCTAATACAGTTATTTGGCCAAAGAAGATAATTTTAGCTAGGCAATCAACTTCCTTACAAGGAAGTTGATTGCCCAAGTTTAAAAAAATTGTGAAAAAATATTTAACAGCCACGATCCTACTTTTTTTTTTCGCACCTATTACAATCTGCATTTCTGAAGAAATAAAACCAAATAACATTAAATTCAATGTATATAGAAACAACAGTCTAATCGGCTATCATAAAATAAACTTTTCTTCCTCCAAAAATCTAATCCAATCAGATATTGAAATTAAATTTGAAGTTACGTTTCTTGGGTTTGTGGTTTACGAGTATTTTCATAAGAATTCTGAAACTTGGAGTGAAAATACTTTAATAAAATTAAATGCAACCACAGACAAAAATGGAGAGACGCTGGACTGTAATTTTGAAAAAATCAGTGACAAATTTATTATAGAAGGAACACTGGCTGAAGAGATGATTTACGAACCGCTAATACCAACCAGTTATTGGAATAAAATACTTGTTAATGATGACAATAAAAAAATCCTCAATACTCAGGACTGTAGCTATATTGAATTTAAAATCACAAATCTTGGAAAAGAAAAAATTTATAATGATGTATTAGAAACCTCCCATTATAAATTAATTGGTAATGAATCAACTGGAGAGATTGTAGATATAGATATATGGTATAATCAATCAAGTGAATGGGTTAAAATGATTTTCTTAAAAGATGGTAGTAAAATCGAATATATCTTAGATGAATATGACTCAAAGAAATAAAAAAGTAATTTGGATAACTGGAGGAGGGACAGGCATTGGAAAAGAATTAGCAATGCGTTTTAGTAAAAAAAATTACAATGTTGTAATTAGTGGAAGAAGATTATCAAAGTTAAATGAAGTCAAAAATTATAACAATAAAAATATTTTCACAATCAAGTTAGATGTATCTAATTCTAAAGAATGTCAAAAGGCTTCGAAGTATATTTTAAAAAAATTTGGATTTTTAGATATAATAATTTTAAATGCTGCAGCGTATAATCCAGGATCTTTGATTAAATTAAATTTAGACGAAATTAAAAAAATTGTTGAAACTAATATTCTAGGTCCAATTAATTGTTTTGCCCCTATCTTAGAAATAATGAAAAAAAGAAAAAAAGGGCATCTTATTTTCGTATCTTCTCCTGCTGGGTTCAGAGGACTTCCTGGTGCAGGTATATATGGAGTAACAAAATCTGCTTTAACATTTCTTGCTGAAACGCTAAGAATCGAATATGATCAGTTTAAGATTAAAGTTCAAGTTATTCATCCTGGATTTGTAAAAACTCCAATGACTGATAAAAATAATTTTGTTATGCCCTTTATAGTTTCTGCAGAAAAAGCTGCGGATATAATGATGAAAAAAATTTTCTCCAAAAAATTTGAAATCTACTTTCCAAAGAGGTTGATCATACCTATGAAACTTATAAATATTCTTCCTGATTCAATTTATTTTTTCTTAATGAAAAAATTTGTAAAGAAGATACCTAATGGATAATGTTCTAAAAAAATATATTAATTGCTTTCAGAATTTAAAAGAAAATAATATTGATGTTCTACTTGAATGTGTTTCAGAAGATATAATTTTTATAGATCCATTTAATAAGATTACTGGAAAAGATGCTGTTGAAGAAATGTTTAAAAAAATGTTTAAAAAAACTAAAAAGCCTAATTTCAAGGTTTTATATGCTATAGGTGATCACGAAATAAAATTAATAAAATGGAATTTCTCATGTATCATATTTGGAAAGACAATTGAATTTTCTGGTCTAAGTGAAATTAAAATAAAAAAAAATGTTATTATTCAACACGAGGATTTTTGGGATAGTGGGCGAAATTTATATTGTAACATTCCATTATTAGGAAAAATATTTAAGAAAATTCATAAATGATTATTCTTTTTTAAGAAAAGTAATCGTTACAACACCAATATTAATGCCCCATTTCTTTACTTCTGCTCTGTTCATCAAAATACCCTTATCTTGAAGAAACATCCAATCATCAAAGTCAACCTTTATTTCTGAGTCTTTTACTTTTAAATTTAATTTATATTTCCAGTTAAGTGCATTTCCTTTAGCTTCACCAATTGCTTCTCCAATTACATCGTCTGCCCTCCCAGAATAACGTTTATTACCAAGAATCTTTATTTTCCATATCCTTTGTTGTTTCTCACCGTCATTATATAAAAACTGTTCATCAAGCATAAGCTCATCTCCTACTAAAGTCCCAGTTATGTCAACCTTAAAAGATCTTTTTAGATTACCAAAACGATCGTGAAAAAGCCCCCAGGCCTCGGTCTTACCGCTAAAATACTCCTCTAGATAAAACTCTGGTTTTGCATGTGTAAATTTATTTATACTCATATCGCTAGTACACGAATTTAGAAAAAAAAATAATATAACTAAAAAAAGTTTCACAATATAAATATAGTGTTTTAAAAAACATAATTCATTATTTATTTTTTTGTTGTGTTTTAATTAATTCAATCTCATTGGATTTAAAATTTCTCAGCATATTAAAAGCAAGCAATTTTAACACCACAGGTAACAAGGCATATGAAAGAATAATAAAGTTTTTGCTGTTCTGATTCACAGGAGAATCAGTTGAAAAACCAATCAAACCAAGAATACCAAAAACAAATAAACTCCCAAGGGCAAATGAAAGTTTATTGATTGATGTTATTAGAGAAAATAAAACTCCTGAGATTTCTTCTTTATATTTTTGTTTATGCATATCAGTCATATCAGCTTGAATTGATGGAGGTAATACTAAATCTGCGCCCAAACAAAAACCAGTGAGACATGAAATTATGATAAACAAAATAAAATCCTGAGGACTAAGAAAAATAACAAAGACGAAAAAAATTGAAGAAGATAAAAGTGAAATAGACCAAGCTATAGCTTTGTTTGTTTTTTTGCTCAATCTCGTCCAGAATGGTATTCCAATAATTGCAAAAAGGAAATAAAAGAATAATGTTCTTTGTCTGTCATAATCATTTCCATCTAAAACATATGTAATATAGAAAGCAAATAGAATCATTGGAAGAACATTGGCTATGGAATTAATAAACCAAATTAATAAAAAATTTTTTAATCTTGAATGTGATCTTAGATCATCCACAGTTTTTTTTATAGAAACTCTCTCTTTCTTTTTTTTAATATCTTTTATGAAAAAACATAATATAAAAACTCCAATAAAACCTGACACCAGAGCTGTATTAACAAGATATTCTGCAAGCTTTATATTATCTATTGAAAAAAACATTGGCATACAAAGTGAAAAAAACAACCCCATGAGAATAAATGTTTCCCTAGTGGCACTCAGCTTTGTCCTATTAAAGTAACTTTCTTCTAGGTCATAACCAATTGAAAGATATGGAATTTGAAATATTGTCCAACCTAAATATAAGAGTGCGATCCAAACGAGTAAATAACTTTCATAAGGCAACTCATTAATTAAAAACAACTTACATAAAGCAACTGCTGAGATTAATGAACCAATAATAATTAATAACTTACGTGAGACTATACTTTTATCGTTTAACCATCCAATAAAAGGATCGGTTAAGATATCAATCATCTTTGCAAAAAATAAAAACAGGCCTACTTTTGCTACCTCCAAACCAAAGCTCTCAGTATATAAGGCGGGGAGGAAAATCATCACAGGAAATGTAGGTATCGCAAAAGCAAATGCAGGAGATGCATATAGAATATCTCTGATGTTCAATTTCAATTTAAATTTTCTTTATTAAAAATTGACCTACATTTATATTCCCAGATTGAAAACCACCTTGACAATAACTTAAATAATAATTCCACATTCTTCTAAAGGTATCGTTGAAACCCATTCTTTTTATAATCTCCCATGATCTTTCAAATGAACCTCTCCAGTACTCTAATGTTCTAGCATAATCATCTCCAAACATGAATTGCGAATCAACTTTCAAACCATTAAGTCCTAAAACTTTTGTCATTTGTTCTACTGATGGAAGCATGCCACCCGGGAAAATATAGGTTTGAATAAAATCAGGAAATTTGCGATATTTTCGAAAAAATTTATCTTCTATGATGATAGTCTGAAGACCAATACAACCATCATTATGAAGATTGTTTCTTAAAATTTTAAAATAATCTGTCCAATACTTTTCTCCTACAGCTTCAAACATCTCAATTGACACTATTTTATCAAACTTTCCTTGAATATCTCTATAATCAATTAACTTAACATTAACTAGCTCATTGAGATTATTATTATAAATTCTTTCATTGACAGATAGAAACTGCTTTTCTGAAATTGTAATTGCAGTTACATTGGCTTTGTAATTTTTAGCAAGAAACTCACTAAAACCTCCCCAACCACATCCAATTTCTAATATCTTATCATTTTTTTGTACATTAATTAATTTTGCAAGATTCTCATATTTATTGATTTGAGCTTTGTAAAGACTATCCTCTTTTTTTTTAAAAATACCAGATGAATAAGTCATGGATTTATCTAACCATGTTTTGTAAAAATTATTTCCTAAATCATAATGAAATTTGATGTTTTTATGTGACCCATTCTTAGTATTTCTATTAAAAAAATGCTTGAGTCTTAAATGAAAGATTATGTACCATTTCCCTCTTATGAATTTTGAAAACTCATGAAAGTTTTTAGCCCCCCATTCTAGGAAATTTGTAAGATTAGGTGTTTCCCAATTTTCATCAATATAACTCTCTGCCCAACCAAGGTCACCTTTTAGAAAAAAGTCATCAAGACATTTTTGTTTATTTATTATAATTTTTGCTTTTGGTCCAATTAAAGACCCATTAAATGAAAAAATACTTTTTCCCTTATAATAAACATCTATACTTCCATACTTGCTTTGAGCTAGAACATCAAAGAATAATTGGAGCTTCTTATTGAATTCTTTATTCATATCTATTTTATTGATGAAAAGTTATTAAGTGGTTTGAAAGGTTTTTTTATATATTTAGCCCCTTTAAGGTATAGTTTCAAGGCTTGATAATATATTCCAAAAGTAATTTTCATATTTTGAAACATATTCTTAAAAAATACTTTTAATAAATTCGAAGAATTTAATTCTAATGATTTACCTGAGAAACTTGCAGAAAAAACTTTTTTTTTACTAATTTCATAATCAATCACTAAAGAAATCTTATTATTGTGAACCCTCAAATTTATTTTATAAAAACCTTTCACCTTAAAAAAAGGTGATACATATAATTTTTTTTTAAAATAGAAGACTCTATTTTTATTTAAAATCCTACAATAATAAGCATGTCTTTCATTAAAAGTATTATTAACTTCAAAGATTGCAATTTTTGCTTTCTTTAATTCATCATAACAGATAAAAATTGAAATTGGATTAAATGAGTACCCTAAGATTCTGGGAAGACAAAAAATCTTTATATAACCAATTTTTAGATTAGGGAATACTCTAAGATTTTTAATTAAAAGACTATCAAGTCCATTCTTAGAAATTTTTTTATTACCATGGTCATTTTCATAAAATGAAAATAATGCAAATTTATTTTTTTTAAATAACAATCTATTTTTAAAGTTTTTAATATCAAACCAAAAGTATGTAGCGTAATATTTAAAACTATGAATAAAGGGAGAAGATCTTGTATGCGTTACTATACCATCAAACAAACTATCCTCATGAAAAACGATATTCTTCAAAATTATAAATCCTTAAGTATTTTTTTAGCAACTCTTTCACCTGACTTTATACCATCTTCATGAAATCCGTAACCTAAATATGCTCCACAAAACCATAAATTATTCTTGCCTTGTATTAAATTAATTTTTTTTTGAGCTTCAAAAGTTTTAAAATCAAAAACTGGGTGATGATAAATTATTTTTTTTTCAATTTTTTTTATGTCCGGGAGAAATTCTGGATTCAATGAAACAAAAAAATTAATATTCGTATCAAGTTCTTGTAACAAATTCATCCAATATGTAACCGAAATTTCAGATTTATTTTCCAAATAATTCCAACTTGCCCAGACATTTCTATTCTTTGGCATTAATTTTGGATCAGAATGAAGATAAACTTCATTCTTATTAAATTTTATTTGTGAAAAAACATTATATTTATTATCATTAAAATCTTTTAAAATAGTATTCACTTGATCGGAATGAATACCTAAAATAATGTGATTATAATTTTTGACCTTGTTATTAACTTTAAGTTCCCAAAAACCTGATTTTTTTTTTTTTATGGTCACATCTGAATTCTTATGGGCTTTTATATTTTTATTCATTAAAATCTTTTTTATATATTCTTTACTGCCTCCTTTGACAGTTCTCCATTTTGGTCTATTGAATATCTTTAACAAACCATGATTAGAAAAAAAATTTACAAATTCAGCAAATGGATATTTTGTAATTTCATTTATTGGAGAAGACCAAATACTTGCCGCCATGGGGTATAGATGGTTGAACTTAAAGAATTCTGAATACCTTTTTTTTTTTAGATATTCAGAAATTGTTAAATTAACAAACTCTACTTTATCTTTCTCTACCTCTCTATAAAACTTAACAATTTCATACAACATTTTTAAAAATTGAAAATTAAGTAAATTCTTTCGTTGTGCAAAAATTGACGAAATTGATGATCCGGAATATTGCAATGCTCCATTATTCATTGAAACAGAAAAAGACATATCACTTTCATATGATTTGACATTTAGATTGTCAAAAAAATTACAAAGAGTTGGATAGTTCAATTCATTAAAAACTATAAATCCAGTGTCAATGTTAATATTTTTTCCATCAAGCCGAATTGTCTGAGTGTTTGAATGGCCTCCAAAATAATCATTCTTCTCATAAACATCAATGGTATATTTTTTGGATAAATACGAAGCACAAGATAATCCTGAAATACCACTTCCAATAACAGCAATTTTTAATTTATCCATGAGTAAATTCTAAAAAAAAAAAAATTAAATAAAACTAAATAAATCAATATATTGTTTGACTTTTGTTTTTTGTTACTATATATTGATATTTGGGCTAGTATGATAATAACAAAATTTTGTGCAATAACATTCTCATCAATATTTTTGTTGTTACTAGTTTCAAGTCTATTTTAATTTCCTCCAATAAAACCTCGGTTCTTCCGGGGTTTTATTGTCACTAAAAGTTCACAAACTTACTGTTTTCTGTAAATAGATAACCAATTTGAAGATAAGAGCTTGTTTTCAAATGAATCACCTGAAAATTCATTAGACAACTCTGAAGTATTATAATTATCAAGCTTTTTTTTAAATGAGAAATCGTAATCTTTTTTACTTCTATCGAATCGTAAATTTTGAATTAAGCTTAACATAATTAAATCAACGACTTATTAAAAATTTGTTTAGTTTTATCTTAAAATATGTCTTCTGAATTCACATACAGCTGTAAAATATGGATCTCCTTTTCTTGGAACCGTTGAAAGAACTTTTCTTCTCAAATCACAATTTTCTGCAATCAATGAATTTAACAAATGGCCTGAATTAGAAAAACCTGAGTTAATTGCAATGAAAATATTATCTGAATTTTTACATTGCGATAATTGTTTTTTTACTTCACCGTCAGAGGTGTCCTTATTATAGATCACTTTGCACCAGTTAGCAGCAGAAGTTGAAGACCAATTTAGAATATTAAATACCAAAAAAAAAATGATAATTGCGAATTTCATATATAAAATCTCCAATACAGTAACTTTACTATATCCGTTAAAAAGACGTCATACTTATTCTTTATTTTTTCTATTTCTTTTCTATAAAAACAATTATATAGAAAAACAGGAATAATAGAACCTAAATAAGCGCCAGCAATTAGATCGCTAGGAAAATGCATTGACATAAATATTCTCGATAATCCCATTAAACATGCAAAAAATAATATATAGAAAGTATATTTATTTAAATAAATTATCAAAAGAATTGCCAAGGTAAATGCTGCTTGAGTATGTCCTGAAGGGAAGGAGTTAATTTTTTGCTCGATATTAAAAAAATTCATCCTCTCATAGCCCTCTAAGAAAAAATATTTAGGTCGAGAAACACCAAGAATATATTTAAAAATATTACAAAGTATTCCAGCAACAGTTAATGAAAAAATAAAATGTTTACAAACTAACGATAAATAATTGAATAAATAAGATATTTTATCAAAACTAAAACCAGTTTTTTCTTTAATAACAGCTAATTTATTTTCATTTTTTAAAATTAAGGAAATGTCAGAATTTAATAATAAAATCAAACCACAAAATATAATTAAAATAAATGGATCTAAAATATCTGATAATGGATCAATATAATTAGTGAAAAAATTGAAAAAAATACCAGGGAATGATCTCGATAGTTCAAAAATATATATATCAAGAAAATTAAAAAAAAATAAAATTAAAAAAAAGACAGCACTAAAAAACTTTAAAGAAGTTAAGAACTCTAGCTTTTTTATATTTTCCATAGACTAATTTCTAAAAACCTTAAATATTACTTCTCTACCCCTAGAATAATTAAATCCTGTAAACTCGTCTATAAGTAACAGCTTTTCAATCTTTTTTGTATTTTTAATATTTCTATAATGCTCATCTGTAACAATAAATAAAATTCTTTTATTATTGATTTCATCATTTGTCAGTTTTGTTAATTTTCTATCATCCAATTTATGCGATGTTAGAAATAACAAGCTTGGCTCATTAAAACCCGATGTGAAAATATAGTCTACTTTTTCTTCATTTTCTGATACAATTTTATTAATCTTCTCAGAAATCCAAATTTTATCTAATTTAGGTATAAGAAAAAAAACTAAAACAAGATAATTAGCAATTTGAAAAATTCCGGTAAATAAAATTAAAGTTTTGACTTTAGATTTCAATCTAATCAAAAGCAATATTGTTATAAATATTAATGAAAGAATTAAAAAGAGAATTAAATAATGATTTTGTTCGGAAAACTCAATCAAAGAATATGAAATTAATCCCGTCATAGTTAAAGGAAAAACTATTAATGGAAGTGAAGAGTAGTTTAGAAGTGATTTATTATATTTACTATCAATTATGCTTTTGGCAACTAAAATAGCCAAAGGCAGATAGGAAGGATAAATGTAATGGGGAAGTTTTGTTGGAATTATCTCATAAAACATCAAAGGAACGATAAAGCTTAGAATAAAATATAAATATAATTCGTCTTTCTCTTTAATTTTTTTAAAATTTACTTTAATTTTTTTAACAAGATTTATGATAAAGATTGATCCTGGCCAGAAGAAAATAAAAACTAGAAGTGTATAATAGCCTGGAGGAAATCCATGTGATTCTTGACCAGACTTTACTTTATTAAATAAATCATTACCAATTGACTCTTGCCAAAATAAACCTCCAGATTTTTCATTAATTAGAATAAACCATGGAACCGTAATAATAACAAAGACTAAAAATGCAGGAATAGACCAAAAAAATTTAAAATAATTTTTTTTTTTAAAAATTGAAAAGATAACGAGTGGTAAAAAGATAAATATAAAAATAATGGGACCCTTTATTAAAACTCCAAAAGAAATTGCACACCAAAAAAAATAAATTTCACTTTTCTTGACCTCTTGCTGGTTGATCCATTTATAAATCAATAGATTGCAAATGCTTATAAACATAAAAAGTAATCCATCGGTCTTGGACTGATGTATCTCTGAAATGGTAAGAAAAGATATCAAAAGAAAAAAAACACTCAAAAGAGCAGTTTCTGGTTTTTCAATTCTCTTTACTATAAAATAAACAAAAACCATACATAAAAAGATCCCAATTATTGAGGGTAATCTATAAATCCAAATTTCGTCGTATGGATAACTTCCAAATACTAAGTTTGATAATACCTGAGACCAGTAAATTCCTATAGGCTTCTTATACCTCACTTCGTCAACCATTTTAATATCAATAAAATCTTTATTGATTAACATTGTTTTGGATGCTGTCGCAAACCTTGCTTCATCTCTGTCAATCACTGGTAATTTCAGAATTCCCTGAAAATAAATAAAGAAACAAATCAATAAGAAAAGGAGAAATTTTTTATCAATAGAAAAATTCATTGCTTAATATGCATACTAGATTAGATTTAGAAATATCATATCATTCAAAATGAAAAAATTTACAATTATAATTCCAATATTTAATGAGTCTGAGTCAATATTTAAATTAATTGAAGAAATATGTTTAGAATTTGAAAAGGATCTTCCTGAAATACTAATAGTCGACGATGGGAGTCAAGATGAGTTTAAAAGTAAAATTAAGAAATTTAAAACAAAAATCTCACTTTATAGTCACAACAAAAATCATGGGAAATGTCGCGCAATGCAAACTGGTATTTTAAAAGCTAAGTATAATCTTATATGTGTTATGGATGGAGATGGCCAGAACCCTCCATACGAAGTAAAAAATTTAATTAGATTTTGGACAAAAATGAAGATAAATGATAAAAAAAAATTTTTAATTTGTGGAAATCGAAAAAATAGGCAAGATACTTTTTTAAAAAGAATTAGTTCATTAATAGCTAATAAAGTTAGAAAATTTATACTTAATGATGATTGCAATGATACTGCATGTGCTCTAAAACTCTTTTTACGTTCCGAGTACCTAAAAATTAAATATTTTAAAAATATGCATCGGTTTCTTCCTGCACTTTTCAAGATGAATAATTGCAAAATAATTAATGTGCTAGTGGATGATAGACCAAGAAATGCTGGGGTTTCAAAATATACTTTTAATAATAGATTTTGGGTTGGAATTATGGATTTAATAAAGGTATCGATTTTAATTAATAAGGAGAAAAAAAATGGATAATGCACAAATATGGTTGATTGTTGGGTTTATTGGACAAACAATCTTTGCCTCACGCTTTTTAATACAATGGGTTGTCAGTGAAAGAGCTGCTAAGAGTATTATACCAAATATCTTCTGGTGGATAAGCCTTGCTGGAAGTATGGTTTTGCTTAGTTATGCGATTCACAAATCAGATCCGGTATTTATAGTTGGGCAATCATGCGGATTTTTAATATATTCAAGAAATATTTATTTAATAAAGAAAGCAGGAAAAAATAAGAAAAATGACCCTACAAAGATTATGAAAGTTAATTAATGCAACTTCACTTCGAAGAAATGCATCGTCGAATCTTGGAAAAATGTAATAATTATCCAATAATAAAAAACGAAATAGCAAAAAACGGGATAGTAAAAATTAAAACATCTCAGCTTGATTTTTTTTCTTTTGTTTTCAAAACGATCATCTCTCAACAAATATCTGATAAAGCAGCTGAATCTATTTGGAAAAAAATCTGTGATAGTTTGGGTACAAACAAATTATCCATTAAAAACTTCAAAAATGATTTTACATTAAGAAAATCATTAAACTATGCAAGAGTTTCAAATAGAAAAATAGAATATATATGTTCTATTTACCAAGATATTCGTATTAAGAAACTAAAAACAATTAAATTAATTGAAATGAATGAAATAAAATTTAAAGAAAAATTTTCAGAATATAAAGGCGTTGGTCCATGGACTTGTGATATAATATTAATTTTTTTTTTCCAAAAACTAAATATACTTCCGAAAGGGGATCTTATAATAAATAAAATGATGTTAAGGCTTAAAAAACTTGAAAAAAAGGAAATAAATTTCAAAAAAGAATTCTCACCATTTTTATCTATTTTCTCTCTTCATCTTTGGAAGATGTCTAAGCGGGTTATTTAAAAAGTCTTTGAAAAAATCATTCTCCTTATGAAGTTTGATATTACTTTTTGGCCACATCACGGTTCCAATTGAACCACAGTTAGAACATGTTAATTGCCATTTTTCATTTTGATATCCACATGAAGCACACTTCCACAACGGTTTAGGTAAAATGTTAATATTAAGAAAAATAGATTTAGTTTTTTTAGTTTTAATATTGATTTTCTCGTACAAATTAATAACCCTTTCATCCCATTTGTCTTGCTTAATCTGATCTAAATAGTTTTGCGCCTCTCCCCAAATTGAAGCCTCAAAACTTGCATAAGCCATACTAAATTTGGTTTCATTGGAGTCTTCATTAATATATTTTTTTAAAATCTTATTAATAATCTTACATCTTTTGAGCTTTTCTTTCTCATTAGTGATTTTATGAATCATGAAAGATTCAATTAATTCAAAACATAACAAATATTTCCAATTTTTATCAATTATTTCAGCAGCTTTTTTAATATTTCCTTGTTCTATATAAAACTTAATTGTTTCATTAACTACACAAATAGATGATGAAGATAACCTATAGGCATCAATAACTTTTTCACCTGATAAGATTTTAAGATTAGCAAAATAATCTTTTAAATCCTCGGGAATGTTTGTAAAACTCTCAATTGTATCATGTGCCATTTTCCAATCATTTTCTATGACATATATTTTCGATAATTTTTCATGAAACCAAATATCTTTAGGATACTCCTTGCAAAATTCAACTAAAGAATCTTTAAGTTCTTTATTCTTTTTTTCTTTGAACAAAAGAATTACTTTTCCTCTTTTAGATATATATTTAGCTTTAGGTATAGATTCTAAGATTCTTAAGTATTTTCTTGATTCATTTATATTATTTTTTATCAGTGATGAATTAAACAACATAAATGACGAAAAAAAATCATTTTTTAAATACTTTTTTAGCATTCTTGCATTTTTCTCAATATTTGATGAATCACCAAGCAATAAACCTTCAGCTATATTGTCTAAACTCTGATTTGCTAATTTAAGATATTTCTCTTTTCTGGTTAATCTAAAATTTCTAGGAATATTTTTTATAAAACCAAATAAATAAGAAACAATGAATGTAAATATTATTAGTGAAAAAATTATTATACATAAACCTAATAAGTTAGTTTGAAAAAAATAGTTCTTCCATAAGACCTCAACTTTACCTGGATTATTTGACAACCAAACAATTGAGGATGAAACTAAAAAAATTATAAAAAAAAATTTTATAATTTTAATCAATATTTTCACCAATATAGTCAATCAATTTAGACTCCAGAAGATTTAACTTACTAATAAAAATCTCTAAATTCTTTGCTTCTTGTATCCAATTATTAATTTCATAATCATCAAATATTGATTTATTGAGTGTCTCAATAGATTTATTTAAATTGCCAAAGATTAAATATTCTTTAGCCATTTTTAATGAAGCTATTAAATTGCTCTCATTAAGAAATAAATTTATTTTGCTTTCAGAATTTTCCTCAACTTTAGTTATTTTATATGTGCTATTGATTAAATCTTTTACATACTTGATAAAATTTTCTTTCGAATCAAAAATATTATAATTTTCAAGGGAAGCTTTATTTAAATTTGATTCTATAAAACCTGTTAAATCTTCTTGGTAAAAATTAATTTTTCTGTTTAATGTGTCTAACAATCTTTCTGTTGTAGTTAATTTCATAACTTCAATGTCTTGGAGATCAATTAAAAGCATTTTTATTTCAGGCTTATCTTCTATTCTTAATGAAAGTAATCTTAATTCTTCATTGAACTTCTTTCTTAACTTAAACTTATTTTTAATATGTAAAAGGCTATTAAGAATCAAACTTTTTTCAGCATTTATAAATTTTATATTTGTTTTTTGCTTTTTTTCTAATATCTCATTCTTTTGTCTTAATTTTAAAATTTTAGAATTTAGTTCAGATATTTTAAAATTATTATCTACAATCTCTTTACTTAGTTTATTTATTTTTAAATCAAGTAAATCAACTAAATCATTGTTAATGTTAGATGACTTGGACTCCAACTCTAATTCCGCTATCTTATTATCTTGTTGTAAATTATTTGTTTTTAATGGAAAAAAATTTTCTACTGAGTAAAAATCCTTAAAATAAAAAATAATAAACAACAAAAGTGCGCAAAAAGTAAGAAAAATTAAATTTCTCTTAATATTTGTTTTTTTTTTAAATTGATCTTTATCCAGCTCTATAAAATTATCTCCTGAAGAAGGATCTTTATTATTGCTCATTTGTGCCTCATAGATAACCTAAATTTTCAATTAATTTAATCATACTTTCTTCGTTTGGCTCATTAGTTTTATGAACTTCTTTGAAATTTAGATCATTTAATTCATGTTCAATTGAACTGCTCAATACCAAGACTCTTTTATACTTACAATTTTCAGATAGGTTCATCTTAAAAATTTCATTTTTTAATGATAAAGCTGTTCTCCTTGAAAATAATGTTATTAGACCATCCTTACATGAGTTAAAAAAATTTTCAAATACTTCTGGATTTGAATTGCACATATTTGAATTGTAACAACCCAAACTTGTATAACTACATTTTAAATCTTTAAAGAAAATTTTAAGTTCATTATTTAAATCTATTGACGTAGGGTGAAGAATTCTAGCACCTTTTTTAATAAATTTTCTTATACAATTTTTTAGATCCTTGGAATTACCTTTTACATTTTTGATATTACTTATACCCTTTTTTTTGGCTAATTCATTAGTTCCATCTCCAATAACTAAAACTTTGTCATCCTTTTTTAAGTATTGAAAATTGTTAATTCCATTTTTGCTGGTAAAAATAATTAAATCATATTGTACTGTATCTTCAAATTTATAATCAATCGAATTTATTTCAATTAATGGAGATATTTTAATCCTGAACTTTTTTTTATCTAGAAGATTTGCAAGTCTCTCTGATTCTAACTCTGGTCTCGTAAGAAGAAGGTCTATTCTTTTAGTTGTTGATTTTTCTTTTGATTCTGGCACCCAAATTATAACTTTCTGATCTAAAATTTTTTAAATTTAAAAAAACTTTATCTCTTATAAAAATTTTTCCATCGTTTGAGAACGCGATAAAATTAAATAAAATTTTTTCTTCATTACCTAATTTTTTTAACGAAGCATATCCCCCAACTGGAGTTTTACATGAACCATCCAAAGCCCTTAAAAAAATTCTTTCACACTCAGTTTCTATAAAAGTTTTATCATGATTTAATCTGCTGATGATACTATTTACTTTCTTATTTTTTTTATTTACCACAAGAGCAATTGTACCTTGACCTAAAGCAGGTGTTATCTTTCTAGGATCAATTAAAATATATTTGGCAGAAATTTTTAATCTTTTCAGGCCAGCATAGGCAAGTAAAATAGCATCAAATTTCTTTGCTTTTAATTTTTTGATGCGTGTATCAATATTTCCCCTTATTTCTTTAATAATAAGGTCAGGTCTTAATCTTTTTAGTTGCATTTCCCTTCTTATTGATGATGTGCCAATAATTGCATTCCTTTTCAAAGTTTGAATTGTTGATTTTTGATTTGAGATTAAAGCTTCACGAGAATCCTCTCTTTTTAGAACTGCTGCAATTTCTAAACTTTCTGGTAAAGTAGTTGGCAAATCTTTTAATGAATGAATACCTAGATTAATGTCAAAGTTCAACAATGCTTCATCAACTTCTTTAGAGAACAACCCTTTATTTCCAATCTCTGAGATTTTTTTGTTTGGGAACACGTCACCACTTGTTTTGAAAAACCTTTTTTCAACATTAATTGTTCTGTCTTTACCAAATTTTTTTCTTAGCTGTCGTTCAAAAATATTTATATGTTCCTTCGCTAGCAAACTTGATCTTGAACCAATTATTATATTTTTAGAATTATTATTCATAGAATTTATTTTATTTTACTATTATAAAATCAATATAATAATAATTTTAAATTAATTTTAAATGATAGTTCTAGGAATTGAAACAAGTTGTGATGAAACCTCTGTATCTATAGTAGAAAGAAAAAAAAACACCCAATTTGGGGAAATACTTTCAGAACAAACATTATCACAAATAAATAAACATCAAAAATTTGGTGGCGTAGTACCAGAGTTAGCGTCAAGAGAACATAGCAAACATTTAGACTATTTGGTTAAAAAGTCAGTCAAATCAGCAAAAATAAAATTTGATGAAATCGATGCTTTTGCCGCCACAGTAGGCCCAGGATTGCTTGGAGCTTTATTAATTGGATCTAATTATGCGAAAGCTCTAGCTATAATAACAAACAAGCCATTCCTTGCTATAAATCATCTTCAAGGACATGTGCTAGTTTCAAGATTAAAAAATAAAATTACATTTCCTTTTTTGTGTTTACTTGTTTCGGGAGGGCACAGCCAAATTTTGTTAGCCAAAAATTATAATAAATTTAAAATTGTTGGTGAAACCTTAGATGATGCTGTGGGTGAAGTTTTCGATAAAACATCAAGAGTTATGGGTCATGGATATCCTGGTGGTCCAATAATTGAGGAGCTAGCAAAAAAAAGTAAGTCTGATTATCAATTCAATCTACCCAAACCACTTATTAAAGACAAAACATTTAATTTTTCATTTTCTGGCCTCAAAACTGCTGTTAGAAGAATAGTAGAGTCAGGATTAACAAAAGATCAAAAAATAGATCTGGCATTTCAATTCCAAAACGTTATTTCAGAGTGTTTAATAAGTAAGGTTGGGATGGCTATTAATTATTTAAAAAAAAATAATCAGATAAAGCATCTTGTTTTATCGGGTGGTGTAGCATCAAATTACTTCATAAGAAAGAAATTCAAAGAATTGTGTAAAAAAGAGAAAATCATTTTTTTTGCACCTCCGAAGAATTTGTGCATTGATAATGCTACCATGATAGCCTGGGCAGGTTTGGAAACTATAAATTTTAGAAAAAGAGGTAGTAAAATTAATTTGGCGCCCAAGCCTAGATGGAGAATTGATGAAATATGATTAAAACTAGTATTATAGGTTCTGGGTCATGGGCACTGGCTTTATCGAAAATATTTGTTGATAAAAATTTTACAATAAAATGTAGAAATATTCATAAAATAAAAAGAAATTTTTCTAAAGAAAGTACTATAATTACTGATAAATTTTCTGATTTGAAAGATTCTGATTATATATTTTTAGCAATTCCATCACAGTCTGTTAGACAAAACTTAAATAATTTAAAAAAATATTCTAAAAAAAATAAATCTATCTTTATCATTTGCTCAAAAGGGGTAGAAAAAAAAACCAATAAGTTGATGAGTGAAGTGGTAAATGATATTTTTCCTGAAAATCAAAAAGTAATACTTTCTGGCCCAAATTTCTCATCAGAATTAATAGCCAATAAACCTTCTGCATCTGTGATATCATCTATGAATAAAAGAGTCTTAAATCAAGTCTCTAGTCTTTTATCAAAAAAAAAAATTAGAATATATTTTAACAATGATATAATTGGAACTCAATTAGGCGGAGCAATGAAAAATGTTATAGCTATAGCTTGTGGATTAATTAAAGGAAAAAACCTTGGGGAAAATGCTAAAGCTGCAATAATAACCAGAGGGATTTCTGAGATTGTCGATTTAGGATTAAAAATGGGTGCAAAAAGAAATACATTTTACGGACTCTCAGGAATAGGAGACCTTACTTTAACATGTTCTTCATTAAAATCTAGAAACACAAAATTTGGATTTGATCTCGCAAAAGGAAAAAAACTTTCCAAGCTCAAGGAAAATTGTATTTTGGAAGGTGTTGATTCTTGTGAAAGCATATGTAATTTAGGAAAAATTTATAATGTCGAGTTGCCATTATGCAATTCAATAAGAAATGTAATCAATGGTATTGAAGTTAATAAAATTATATTCAACCTATTATCCAGACCACAACAATTTGAAAACTAATGGCATATTTAATAACCTGTATAGATAAAGATGATTCTCTTGATTTAAGAGTTAAAACAAGAGAGAAACACATAAATTTTCTTTCATCATTTAAAGATAAAATTATACTTGCTGGACCAATTCTAGATAACAATCAGAATCCAAAAGGAACTGTGCTTGTATTAAACTACCAAAGGAGCTTAGAAGTAGAAAATTTTTTAAAGAAAGATCCATATTCAAAGGTCAAATTATTTAAAGAGATAAAAATAATAAAATTCAAGAAAGTTTTTTGAAAAAAATAGTAGTCAAATTTTTGTTGCAAAATATCAAGAAAATTATTTAACAATATTCTTTTTATTGACACATCCATTTTAATTTTGATAACTAAATAATTGGATTTTAAAATGAAAGAAAAATTTGAAAATACTGTTAGTTTTAAATCTTTGACATTTGATGAATATAAAAAAGAGTACAATAGATCTATCAATGAAAGTGATTCGTTTTGGAATGAAAAGGCCAAATCACTGAGCTGGATTAAAAATTATTCGAAGTTAAACGATAGTTCATTCAATGATAATGTTAATATTAAATGGTTTATCGATGGCAAACTAAATGTAAGCTATAATTGCTTGGATAGACATCTAAAAGAAAGAGGAGAAAAGACAGCCATTATTTGGGAGTCAGATGACCCAAATAAATCAAAAAAACTTTCATATAATCATCTTCATCGACAGGTCTGTAAATTTTCAAATGGACTCAAATCACTTGGTGTAAAAAAAGGGGATAGAGTTACAATTTATTTACCCATGATCCCTGAGGCTGCAATTGCAATGCTCTCATGCTCACGACTTGGAGCAATTCATTCTGTTGTATTTGGTGGTTTTGCTCCTGAATCTCTAAGAAATAGAATCGAAGATTGCGATTCTTCTTTTATTATTACAGCAAATGAAGGTGTAAGAGGCGGGAAAAAAATTCCTTTATTATCAAATGTTAAACAAGCATTGAAAGGTTATAATGGCATAAAAAAAACTATTGTAGTTAAAAGAACTAACTCTGAAAATCATTTCGATAGCAATGAAGACGTTTGGTATGATCAATTAATTTCTGACCAATCGGAAGATTGTAATATTGAAGAACAAAATTCTGAAGACCCTTTGTTTATTCTTTATACTTCTGGGTCAACAGGAAAGCCAAAGGGTGTATTACATACTACAGCTGGATATCTCCTGCATGCATCACTTAGCCATAAAATAATTTTTAATATTCAAGAAAATGATATTTTTTGGTGTACTGCAGATGTAGGTTGGGTTACTGGTCATTCGTATATTGTTTACGGTCCTCTATGCAATGGTGGCACAACCATTATGTTTGAAGGAGTCCCAACTTTCCCTAATCCTTCAAGATTCTGGGAAGTTGTTGATAAATATAGAGTTAACATTTTCTATACTGCCCCAACTGCTATACGAGCATTAATGGGTTTAGGGGATGAATTTGTAAAAAAAACAGATCGCTCCTCTTTGCGAATTCTTGGTACTGTCGGTGAGCCAATCAACCCCGAGGCTTGGAAATGGTATTTTGAAGTAGTCGGAAATAGTAAATGTCCAGTTATTGATACCTGGTGGCAAACTGAAACAGGAGCAACCTTAATCTCACCTATCGCAGGGACAACACCCTTAAAACCTGGATCTGCTACTTTACCATTTTTTGGAATTCAACCTGAAATAGTTGATAATGATGGCAATGTTCTTGAAGGTAGGTGCGAAGGAAATCTGTGTATAAAATCATCATGGCCAGGGATGATGCGAACAGTTTACAACGATCATAAAAGATTTACAAAGACATACTTTTCATCATTTAAGGGTAAATATTTTACAGGAGATGGGTGTAAACGTGATGATGATGGTTATTATTGGATAACTGGTAGAGTAGATGATGTAATAAATGTTTCAGGTCATAGATTAGGAACAGCTGAAGTAGAAAGTGCACTGGTACTTCACGAAAAAGTTTCTGAAGCAGCTGTTGTCGGTTATCCTCATAATATTAAAGGGCAGGGAATATATGCCTACATAACACTAATGAAAGAAGAAAAATATACTCCAGATTTAAAGGATGAATTAATTAAATGGGTAAAGTCTGTTATTGGGCCAATTGCAGCCCCAGACATAATTCAATGGGCTCCAAATTTACCAAAAACGAGGTCAGGAAAAATAATGAGGCGGATACTAAGGAAAGTCGCATGTAACGAAGAGGAGTCTATAGGAGACACTTCAACTTTGAATGAACCTGAAGTGGTAGAAGAGTTAGTGAAAAACAGGTCCGTCAAAACTTAAAAGTCGTAACAAATTCCCTTTTTCTCCCAATCACCGTACCTTGTAGGTTCTGGTCCTGCTGGCCCCCCAATTTCTTTAACATTATTAGGAGTAGCGTTTTTGATTTTTTTTTGTTTAATTTTTTTATTCATGATACTAATTTAATTATATTTAAATCTTTTTCTATAATTAATTGTCTAAAACAAGAAAAATAGCCGCTCAAATACTAACTGATATATATAAAAATTTTGAGTTTTTTGATACATCAATTAGTAATAACAAGGAATTTAATCGACTTGAATTAAGAGATAAAGCATTTGTTAAACTTATAGTACTGAATACTTTAAGAAGAAATGTACAAATTGAAAAAGTAGTAAATGACTTTGTAAATACTCCCTTGAAAAAAAAAGATTTATTTATTCTCAATTTGATTAGAATATCTATTTGCCAGATTTTATTTTTAGATATAAAAGAATATTCTGTTGTTAATACTGCAGTTGAAATATCTAAGTCATTTAAAAAAGAAAAATTTATAAACGGGTTACTTAGAAACATATGTAGAAATAAAAATAATATAAAAAATTCTTTGATAAATATTTCCAACCTACCTGATTGGATCAAAGTTAATATAAGTAAATCACTGGGGAAAAGAAATTTAAATAAAATAGCAGAAGCTATAGTTAAAGAACCATCTACTGATATCAAAATTAAAAGAAGTCACTGCAAAGATAAAAATTGGGAAAAACTTCTTAATGGCAAATTTATTAATAAAGAAATCATTCGAATTAAGAATGAAGGAAAGATAGAAAAAAAACCCTTTTACAATGATGGTTTATGGTGGGTGCAAGGTCTTTCTTCAACTCTTCCTGTAAAATTTATTACCAACATATATGGTAAAAAGGAAAATTCAAAGGTTTCAATTTTAGATGTTGGAGCGGCTCCTGGTGGAAAAACAGCCCAATTAATAGAGGAAGGGTTTAACGTTACAGCATTAGAAATTTCTGAGAGGCGAATAAGAAGACTTAAAGAAAATCTAAAAAGGTTAAATTATAATACAAAGATTATAAATAAAGATTTTCTATGCTTTAAAACTAAATCTTTATTCGATTGCATTTTAATTGATGCACCATGCACTGCATCAGGGTTAATTCAGAAAAAACCAGAAATCTTGATAAGAGATAAAAAATATAATCTTGCAAAGTTAATCATAAAACAGAGAAAAATGCTTGATAATGCTGTTAGTCTTTTAAAAAAAGGTGGGTATATTTTATACAGTGTATGTTCAATTCATTCAGAAGAAGGAGAAGAAATAATAAAAAGTTTCTTAAATAATAATAACAAATTTGAAACTGTGAGATTAAATCCAAGCATCTGTAATATTGGAACTGAAATTAAAAAAGGAATGCTTCTAATTACTCCAGATAACATGAAAGTTAAAGGTGGCATTGATGGTTTCTTTATAGCTCTTATAAGAAAAAAAGCCAACTAATGTCCATAATTAAGAAAGTTAAATTATTGCTCTTTTTTAAAAGTTCAATTTATAACTCCATAATTAATAATGTTGTGGATAAAAAAATTCTAGCAAACCCAGAGAGTTTGTGGAGAGGAGATAAGAAAAATGGAGTAAAAATTCTTGACGGTTTTATTAACTATCAAAAAGAAACAGTATATATAGGAAAAAAAATATGGGGCAAAAATCATGGCAGTCAATTATGGAGATGTTATCTAAATAGTTATATGTGGGTTAGAGATATTCGAGCAGTTGGAACAAATAAAGCTAGGATTTTTTTAAGAAAAAAATTAACCGAATGGCTTGACTATTCCGATTATCTTGATGAATCAGTATGGAGCACAGAAGTATTATCAAAAAGAATTTTCTACCTTCTTACAAATTTATCATTCTTTTTTGATACAGCAAATGAGGAGTTTCAAATTAATTTCTCTGAAAATATTAATAAACAATGCATCCTATTATTTAATAGAACTAAGAAACAAAAAAATGTTTTAGATGATATTTTTGTAATTAAAGCTATTCTTCTATCAACATTATGCTTTAGAAATCTTGAAAAAAATTATCAACTTACAGTAAATTTATTAAAAAAAATAATTGAGAAAAAAACACTTACCGATGGTATGCATTATTTAAGGTCACCTAGTGAACATTTTTTTTTCTTGTGTTCACTTATTGATATTAGAAATTTTTTAGGAGGTCAAAAAAAAGACATTCCAAGTGAACTAAATCAAAAAATTAGAGAAATGATAAATGTGCTTAAATTCTTTAGAATTGGTGATGGACATCTCGCAATTTTCAACAAGTATGATTTTATCAATATAAAAAAAATTGATAATGTCCTAAAAAAAGTTAGTCATAGCATTAAACTTCCAAAACTATCAGAATGTTCAGGCTTTTTTAGAATCTCCAAAAAGAAATTTACATTTATAATGGATTGTGGAAATCCAACTCAGGAAAAAACACACGCAGGATCACTCTCTTTTGAATTATCCCATTTGTCGGAAAAAATTGTTGTTAATTCAGGATCTCCTTTCATAAGAAACCAAAGTTTAATCGATGCAATGCGATCAACAGCCGCCCATAGTACTTTAAATATAAATGAAATTAATTCCTCAGATATTTTTTTTGACAAAGATACCACAACAAGAATTGCAAATGTTCAGTCAAAAAAGTATGAACAAGATGATAATATTTGGATACATTCAATTCATACAGGTTATGAAAAAATATTTGGATATCTGCACCAAAGGATTATTCATATTGATCTAAATAATTTGATCATGCGAGGGGAAGACTCATTTATTAATAAGGGTAACAAAAAAAAGATTTGAAATATTTTTTAAGATTTCATTTGCATCCAAGTATTGAATTAAATGTTACTACAAGTAGGAAAAAAGTTGTACTAAGATTAAAAAATAATGTTGGTTGGGAGTTTATATGTTCAGAGCCTAACATAAAAATTGAGGATGGTATTTACCTAGGTGAAAGTAAGATAGTTCAACAAAATAGACATATTTTGATCAGTAACAAAATTGAGGAAGACAAAACTATTAAATGGTTATTTAGATTGATTAAATAATAAACTACAAAGTCCAATAATTATCTATATTTTTATTTTTAAGTTGGCCTTTAATATCAAATAATATTCCATTTGGTTTTAAAAAGTTTAGTATTTTTTTCATATTTTTTAAATAAAACTTATGAGGAACAGCAATAATCACACCGTCAAAAGAACCATTTTTAATTTTTCTAAAATCAATTAGTTTATATTTCTTATCGATAATGAATGGATCATGAAGTTTAATATAATGCTTTTTTTTTAAAAAATTTACCACATCAAGTGATTTAGAATTTCTTAGATCCGGGACGTTTTCTTTAAATGTCATACCTAAAAAAAGGATGCTTGATTTTTTTCCTAACTTTTCATTTATTCTTTTTGCAAGAAAGGCCGGCATTTCATCATTAGTCTCTCTCCCAGAAAGAATTACTTTAGGATCAATATTTAAACTTAAAGATTTATATGATAAATAATAAGGGTCTACACCTATACAATGTCCACCAACCAAACCAGGTTGAAATGGAAGAAAATTCCATTTTGTTGATGATGCATCTAACACATCGTAAACACTTATATTTAACTTATTACATATCTTTGCAACTTCATTTATAAATGCAATGTTTATATCTCTTTGAGAGTTTTCAATAACTTTTGATGCTTCCGCAACTTTAATGCTTTTGGCGATGTAAATTTTTCCGCTAGTTAGTTTTGAATAGATTTTTTTTAAAATAACTTCAACTTTTTTATTTTGACCAGAAACAACTTTATCAATCTTATCAATAGTATGCACTTTATCTCCTGGGTTTACTCGCTCAGGAGAATAACCTAGAAAAAAATCTCTTCCACATTCCAGAGAGTATGGATTTTTTTCTAATATAGGTTTACATACCTCTTCTGTTGCCCCCGGATAAACTGTACTTTCAAAAACAACAATATCACCCTTCTTTAAAATTTTAGAGATAATTTCACAAACATTCTTCAGAGGGTTTAAATCTGGCTTTTTATTTAAAGTAATTGGTGTTGGAACAGTTGCTATGAAAACGTCACATTGTTCAATATCCTTGGTGTCTTTAGTTAAGCTTAAGTTTTTAGCAAGGCAACTTTTCAGTTTTTCTTGTGATATTTCTAGTGTATTATCAATTCCTTTGAGAAGTTGACTAATTCTTTCGGAACTGATATCAAAACCTATAATCTTGTAAGATGAACATAATCCAACAGCTAGAGGTAAACCCACATAACCTAAACCTAAAACTGCAATTTTTTTTTTTTTTTTCACTTAATGTTGAATTTAGTAGGTTCTAATTAAATATGAGTTTTATAATTATTATATCTTTATATCTAGCAACCTCTATATTATTAAAAAACTCCATAGTTTTTTTTGAAAGATTTAAGATTCTCGATCACCCATCAAAGAGAAGCAATCATAATTTTCCTAAACCTAAAGGCGCAGGTCTAATTTTAATACCGCTCTTAATATTTGCAACTCTATTAGTATTTTTTTTAGAGGACATTATAAATTCACAATGGATTGTAATCTTAGGATTCTGTTCAATCTTGATGTTTATATCATTATTAGATGATTTGAAAAATGTAAGTCTAAAATTAAGATTAATGTTCCAAGTGTTTTGCGTAATCTCATCAATAATATTACTTAAAGATGACTTTAACATTTATTTTAAATCAATGGAGGTTGATATTTGGAAAGGAATTTATGTTGAGATTATTCAAGTAATTGTTCTATTTTTATTTGCGACTTTCTGGGTTTGGATCATTAATTTATTTAACTTTATGGATGGAATGGATGGAATTACTGTCGTGCAAGCAAGTTCATTAGCTATATGTTCCAATTATTTAGCAATATTAGGCCTTATTGAAATCAACTTTCTATATTTTAGTCTAATAATTTTAGCTATTTTAATGGCATTTTTCTCAGTCAATAAACCCCCGGCAAAAATTTTTTTAGGTGATGTTGGGTCAATACCAATTGGTTTTTTAGCTGGATATTTGATAATTTATAATGAAATAAAATCGGATTTATTCATCCCATTTATTATTATTATAATGTATTATTTGTTAGATTCGAGTATAACACTTGTATTGAGGTTTTTTAAAAGAGAAAATATATTTGAAGCTCATAGTTCACATTTTTATCAAAAAATAATCAGAAAGGGCTTTAGCCATAATTACGTTCTTAAAAGGATTATTGGTTTAAATATTGTACTCTTGGTCTTATCATATACATCAATTCAGTGGCCAACTATATCAATAATAACTGCAATAGCTCTTACCATTTCTTTATTATTATTTTTTGAATTCAGGAAACAAAAATGAATATAAGAATATTAATTACAATTCTTCATGATTTTTTAATTTTTGGTTTTTCTTTTTTTGTAGCACTATGGATAAGGTTAGACTTCACAAGTGCCTTTTTATTATCAAAGGACTTATTTGAATTTTTATTTCTATTCTCAATAACCAATATTTTTTTACTTAAATATATGGGTCTTTATCATGGTATTTGGAGGTATGCATCTCTTCATGAAATAATATCAATAATCAAAAGTGTTTCAATTACTACATTAGCTCTAATTGGAATACTTTTTTTAATTTTTAGATTAGAAAATATTCCACGATCATTTCCCATCCTATTATTTTTAATCTCTATCTCGAGTGTCACCAGCCCAAGAATATTCTATAGAGTGTTCAAGGATAATTTTAAAAAAGAAAATTTAAAAAAAATACCTGTTATTGTAGTAGGTGGCAGTTCTACTGCTGAAAATTTCATTAGATTCACCAAACAAAATAATGACTCACCATACAAAGTTATTGCACTTATTGGGTCAAAGGATTCCTCTATTGGAAGAAGAATTCATAATATTTCAATTATCTCTTCACTCAATAATATTGAATCATTAAATGAAAAGTTTCAAAAAGAAGTTGATAAAGCACAAAGAATAATAATCTCTGATCCAAATATAAGACCAGAATTTCTTGAATCTTTATATGTTTTTTCAAAGCAAAATGGTCTTGCCATTGGGATGCTGCCAAAGGTATCCGAAATAACAAATCAAAATCAATTCGTTGCTAATCCCATTGTTATCGAAGATGTACTAGGAAGAAAACAAAGAGTTAATGATCCAAAGGTTCTCAAAGACATCTCCGGAAAAATTGTAATGGTTACTGGAGCGGGTGGAAGCATTGGGAGCGAATTATGTAAACAAATAAATAGATTAGGCCCAAAATTATTGATTATGGTTGAACAAAACGAGTACAATTTATTTAAAATTGCATCAGTTCTTAAGAAAAATACAGTTACTAGCTTAACAGACATTAAAGACACCAAAAAAATGGAAAAAATATTGTCATTATATAAACCTGATTATCTTTTTCATGCTGCCGCACTAAAGCATATAACCTTTGTTGAAGATGAACCTCTTGAAGCTTTGAAAACAAATTTTCTTGCAACTGTAAAATTATGTCAACTTTGTATGCTTTTAAATATCAAAAAAATTATCTTTATTTCAACTGATAAAGCTGTAGATCCATCAAATATAATGGGTGCTTCAAAACGATTATGTGAAAAATATATTCAAAGAATTTCCGAAAAATCTATTAATACAACTTTCTCGATTGTCCGGTTTGGAAATGTTCTGGGATCAACTGGTTCAGTTGTACCATTATTTGAAAAACAAATAAACGAAGGTGGGCCATTAACAATTACTCACCCAAAAGTTAAGAGGTTTTTTATGACTATAAGAGAGGCCGTTGAATTAGTTCTAATTTCCTCTCAATTAAATGTAAATACAAATGGAGAAATATTTATACTTGAAATGGGAGAATCAATATTTATTACAGAGTTAGCCAAAAAGATGATTGCTCTTTCAGGAAAAAATGGGGAAGATATAAAAATAGAATTTACTGGTCTTAGAAAAGGAGAAAAAATTAACGAAAAACTTTTTTTTGACAACGAAGTTGTTTCCAAGACATCAATTAAAGGTATTTTATCCACCAATAGCAAGTTACTTATTCCAACAGTTGTAGAATTTAATAAACTAATTTCCTTAATAGAAAATGATAAAAAATTAAAAATTCTTGAAAGCTTTCAAAAATTATTACCAGAATATATAAAAAATGAATGAGTTAGAAATTAAAAAAGCAATTGTGTCGGTTTATGACAAAGCCCATCTAAATCTATTGGCAGAATATTTCTTAAAATACAATATCAGTGTATTAAGTACAGGAGGTACTTCTAAATTTCTTAAAAATTTTAGTTCTAAACTAAAGGTTCAAGATATTGCAGATTTCACAAAATTTAATGAAATTCTTGAGGGAAGGGTTAAATCGTTACACCCTATGATTCATGCCGGAATACTTGCAAAAAAAACTGACAAAGAACACAAAAAAAAATTAAATGAACTAAACATACCTTTTATAGATTTGGTAGTAGTTAATCTCTATCCCTTCGAAGAAATTTTAGAAAAAACAAATAATACAGATGAGGAATGCATTGAGAATATTGATATTGGTGGCCCAACGTTAATTAGGGGTGCTGCTAAAAATTTTGAGAGCATAACTGTCCTCTCTAACCCAAATCAATATAAAGAATTTATGAAAGAAATAAAAAATAATAATAACCATATTTCATATAAATTTAGAAAAGAATGTGCCAGAGTTGCATTTGAAAGTACATCATATTACGAATCTTTAATTTCCAATTGGTTTAATAAGGATAAGGATTTTTTTTCTACGAACTCTAACTCTTTACCTTTAAAAAAAATATTTAAGTTAAGATATGGAGAAAATCCTCATCAAAAAGCATCGATATATCAATTTAAAAAAAATAATTTTTTGAAAATTTCAGGTAAAGAACTTTCTTACAATAATATTTGCGATACTGAGATAGCCGTTGAATTATCAGAACAATTTTCCAAACCATCTTGTGTAATATTGAAACACGGAAATCCATGTGGTGTTTCTCTTGCCACAAACCAAGAAACAGCTTACTCCAGAGCATTAATGTGCGATAAAGTAAGTGCTTTTGGTGGAATAATTGCTTTTAATAAACCTCTTTCCTTTAAAACAGCCTTAAAAATAAATAAAATATTCACCGAAGTTGTTGTTGCTCCTAAGTTCTCAATTAAAGCAAAAAAACTTCTTTCATTAAAAACGAATTTGATCTTGATTGAGTATAAATCGTCTAATATTAAGACTAAATTTCATATTAAAACGACACAAAACTTTTTACTTATTCAAGAAAAAGATAATAAAACCATAACAAGCCGTGATTTAACTTTTAAAACAAAAAAACCAACAAAAAAATTAATTGATGATATGATATTTGCATTTATCGTGAGTAAATACATCAATTCTAATGCAATTGTTTTAGCTAAAAACCTCTCTACTATTGCAATTGGTGGAGGTCAAACCAGTAGACTAGATTCGGCCAAACAAGCAATAAAAAAAATGAAAGAAAACTTTAAAAAAACCTCTTCAGTAATGGCATCAGATGGTTTTTTTCCATTCCCAGATATAATCAAATTATGTTCTAAGAACAATATTATTGGGGTTATTCAGCCTGGTGGATCAAAAAATGATAACGATGTAATTAATGCTGCCAGTAAAATTAAAATCCCTCTTGTCTTTACTGGTATAAGACATTTTAAGCATTAAGTTTAAGATTGATTTTTATAAAAGGTATTAGAGACAAAATAAAAAACAAAGGTATGATTAATATTCCTGACCTAATCGATTCACTCAAATCAATGGTCAATCCAACCAAAAAAGGTCCTAATATTGAGCATAAACTCCCAAACATAGAATAAACACTAAATGCTGAGAGCTGGTTTTTAGATTTTATTTTCTTTGCTAACACACTTCTACTAGAAGCTTGAATTGGGCCAATAAAAAAACCAATAGACAAAGCTATTAACCAAAAAAAAGTTATATTTTCTGTAAAAAAAAGTATGAGAGTTAAACATAAAAGCCCAAAGATACAAATCTTTACCGTTTCTAACGAACCAATTTTATCTTCATATTTTCCAAAGATCAAACAACCTATAATACCTGATAAATTTATAAATATTCCAAGGAAAAGAATCTCTGACTCTGATAATTTAAATAAAAATGCCGCAAACATACTCGCAAATGCAAAAATTGAAATCACAGCATTATTGAAAAAAAAATAACTTATTAAAAAAGTTACAAGCCCTTGAGATCTGAAATTTTTAATTAATTGGACTATATCTGGCCTATCAAAACTTTTAGATTTAAAATTTCTAAAATGGAAAAGCCCAAAAATAATAGTCCAAAGTGCAACAAAGGGGCCAATGATCAGAAATACAGAAAAATTTAATATTATATATCCATGTGGTCTAGTTAGTTCTAATAATAGAAAAATTATTAACAATGATATAAGCCCACCTAGATATCCAGAAGCCCACCCCAAGTTTGATAAAGCTCCCCTATCTTTCTTACTGACTCTATAAAGTGACACATTATAAAATAAATTAACAATCTCAAAGGAAATAAATGAAATTATGATAAAAAGAAGAGGTATTATTTGATTAGAATTCTTGTCAAATAATATTAAACCGAAAGTAAATAAAATCATCAAATAAAAGAAAAATTTAAAAAAATTAGTTTTTATTTTTTTTGTCAAATAACGTCCACTCAATAAAGTTAATGATAAAAAAAGAAAAGTAATTATACTAGCTATAGATAATGCAAAGCCCCAAAGACTTGTTCCAACAATTGAGTTTTCTGCAATTTCTTTAGCGTAATATGCTCCATAAAAAAAAGTTAATATAAGCGTTGGGTAACTTGAAATTCCAAAATCAAAAAAACACCAAGCTCTTACGGATTTTGATTTTAATAAAGAAAACATAATAATTAATTACAAAGACCATTTTGAAGAACACATGGTTTTACTTCCACTGACTGATCAGGAGTCGAAATACTAATTTGCTCAGCTATTGCTGGAACCTTTCTATGTGACATTTTTGATGGAAGCAATACTAGGTTCTTTCCAGAACGTCCTGTTTTTAAAACTTTCCTTATTCTTTGAGGTAAAGTTAACTTATAGTTAATTTTCATAAAAAAAGTTGCCCCAGAAAAGGTATAATTTAATGCAGACCCAGTTCCGTCTGAAAATGACAATGTTCCAAGTGATATCGTTTGAATTGTTCCAGGGCTTTCTTGAATGATACTTCCCGTACCAGAAAGTGTTAAAGTTTCATTTGCAGCAGTAGACATTCGCAATTCACTGGCTTGTACTTCTAAAGTAGATGTTTTTTCACCTGCTGTTCTAACACCAAACAGATTAAGTGGTTTTTTTGAAATCACAATAGATGCACCCGCTAACAAATAGTTAGGATGTCCAGAGCTTAATGAACCGATATTTACTGACTTTGAACCTACCCCTGCGGAACTAAACGAACCAGTTCCGTTAACAGTAATGGTATCAGAACCAACAACATTCGTAAAAGAATTAAAGTTTGTACCATAAGCTGTAGTTGTTCCATCATAAAATCTAGTTCCTGATGCAACTGTTGTTCTTGGAGTTACTTTAATTATATGGGTGCCACCTGAAATAGTATAATTTGAAGCTGCGCCAGAACCATTTCCTAGAGTTAGAGAGCCATTACTGGAAATAGTTTTTCCAACACCAGCACCTGGAGTCTGCATTTGTCCAATTCCACTTATAGTTAAAGTTTGACCCCCTACAGTATTAGTTATTCCATTTGTTATAAGTCCTGTTGCAGGTGCATCCAATGTGCCATCATATATTTTTTCTAGACTAATATTCACTGGTCGTTGAGTAATGTTCAGAGAAATTGTCCCCATGGAATAGTTGGATGCACTTCCACTTGCACTTACGAGACTTAATGTATCTTGAGTTACTGATTTACTGTTTCCTACGTTAGCATTTACAACACTACCCTGCCCCGACAAGGTAATAATTTCAGAACCTACTCCAGTGGTTACAACTAAGTCAGAACCATTAACGACTGTAGTATTATCATAAATTCTTGAACCGGATACATTTAACTGACGAGCATTAACCGTAAATGTCCCACTACTCAAAGAATAATTAGATGCCGATCCACTCCCATCTGCCAATTGCAGTGTTCCTAGAGAAATTACTTTTCCAGACCCCGCAATAGCATTAGTTATGGAACCCGAGCCTGTGATTGTTAACGTTTCTGAACCTGCTTTATTATTGAAAGTTGAAATATCAGAACTACTTACATTGGATGTTCCGTTATAAAACCTAGACCCACTAATTGTTATTGGTCTTTTTGTAACACTCATTGTCTGAATTCCACCCGTAAAGGTGTAATTAGCAGCTAGCCCACCATTAGAACCGTTTCCCAGAGACAATCCGCTTATGTTTACAAGAGATTTTGAATCTCCAACATTAGAATTTCCCATGACACCATTTCCTGAAATTGATACTGTTTCTGAACCAACTAAATTTGTAATTGAAGTTAAATCAGAGGATGCAGCAGTGGTTGTTGAGTCATAAATTCGTGATCCGGTTAAATCTAAAGGGCGCCTGTTTATATCTAAAGTAGCAGTTGTAAGATTATAATTACCTGCGGCTGCATTTCCATCAGCTAAAACAATACTTCCGAGTGTGATTGATTGACCAGAAGCAACATTTTTAGAAGCAACTGTTCCAGACCCATCCAGGGTCAGGTTTTCACCACTGACTAAATTATTAAAAGTTGTTGAAAAATTGGAGCTATTTGCGCTAGTTGTCCCATCATAGGCTCGACTGCCTACAAAAGTTACATCTCTTGTTGTAATATCAAATGTTCCTGACGACAATTCATAATTTGAGGCAGACCCGGAATTATCTGCGAGAGCTAGTGTGCCTAATGATATAGTTTTACCTGAACCAACTGCTGCTGAATTTATTGTGCCAGCCCCATTTATATTTAATGTTTCCCCGCCAGCCCTATTATTTAAAGTTGAAATTGAAGCGTTTGCTACAGTTGTTGATCCATCATAAGCTTTCGAGCCTAAAATTGTAATTGGTCTTTTCGTAACATTCAATGAATGTGTTCCTCCACTTAATGTATAGTTATTTGCTTCTCCGCCATTTAAACCATTACTCAAAGATAAACCGCTGACATTTGTTAGAGCTTTTGAGTTGCCCACATTTTTATCTCCAATAACTCCGTTACCAGAAATATTTAAAGTTTCTGAACCCACTAGATTTGTAATGGTAACTAAATCAGATGCTGAGGCTGTTGTGGTAGAGTCATACACTCGTGTTCCAGAAAGACTCAATGGTCTTTTGGTAATATTTAGGCTACTTGATAAAAGATTATAATTACTTGCTGCTCCTGATCCATCAACAAGAGTCAAGCTCCCAACAGTAATTGCTTTCCCTGTGCCCACATTTTTATTTGCAACTGTTCCAGTTCCGGTCTGAGACAAAATTTCTGAACCTACTATGTTGCTGTATGTAAATGTAGTAGAAATATTCGTACCATCAAGTATATTTGTGCCATCATAAACTCTACTGGCTACAAGAGTTATTGGTCTTTGTGTAACATTAAATAAGTGTGTTCCCCCGTCTAAAGTATAGTTGTTAGCAGATCCTGAATTGTCTGATAATGATAATGTGTTCTTAGTAACTACTTTACTGTTACTTACCGCTGCTGAAAGAATTGTTCCAGAACCTGATAAATTTAATGTTTCTGACCCAACTAAATTTGAAAGAGTTAAATCTGAAGCTCCAACTACTGTTGTTCCATCGTATACTTTTGTTCCAGATGAATTAAGAACTCTTGGCGATATTTCAAATGTTGTTGTGTAATCCGTAAGGGTATAATTACTCGCTCCAGAGCCGGTAAGTGCAAGAGTTCCAGATGAAACCGTTTTATTAGCACCTACATTTTTATCTGAAACAGAGCCTGATCCAGTAAGACTTACTGCCTCTCCACTAACTAGATTAGTTAAATTAAGGTTTGAGCTATTTACTGTTGTAGTTCCATCATATTGCCTACTTCCAGTAATATTAACTGATAATTGTGAAATATCCAGGGAATGAGTACCGCCTGATAATGTATAATTACTACTTTTTCCTCCGCTTCCATTAGAAATAGTGAGACTACCTAGCGTTATTGTTTTGTTCATTTCCACAGTAGCGTTTGATACTGTTCCTGAGCCGGACAAAGTTAAGTTCTCACCACCGACAAGGTTTCCAATATTTATATCTGTATTACTAACATTATTTGTTCCATCAAAAGCTCTTAAACCATTTAAATTGATCACCCGTTCAGTCACATTAACTGTGGCCGCAGACAAGGTGTAGTTTGATCCAACTCCAGAACTGTTATCAATAGTTAAGCCTAAAGTATTAACCGATTTTCCTGTTCCTACATCAACAGAGGAAATTGTTCCGGTTCCAGTTAAAGATAAAGTATCAGACCCAGCAAGATTACTAAAACTTGTAAGATTTTCCGGCCTAATCGTTGTGGTGCCATCATATGTTTTTGTTCCTGTTACCGTTGTTGATCTTGGAACAATGGTCATAGTTAAAGTTCCATTTGTTAATGTATAGTTAGATGCTGAACCAGAACCATCGGCGATTGCCAAGGTGTTCACATTAACTATTGTTTGATCACCAGCTGCAGGTGATCCAAGAACGCCGCTACCGGTTAAACCAAGTGTTTGACCTGAAACAATATTTGTAAAATTTAAATCTGACCCTGAGGCTGTTCGTGTGGCATCATAAGCTCTTGATCCGGACAAATTCAACGGACGTTGATTGATATTAGCTGTTGCAGAGGAAATTAAATAATTACTAGCTAGCCCTGAATTATCTACTAATGTTAGACCCGCTGTTGTCAGAGCCTTTGAGTTTCCAACATTTGCAGATGAAACTGTTCCTGATCCTGACACAGAAAGTGTTTGAGCTCCTACAATATTATTAAATGTAGCAATTTGATTTCCTTGTATTGTTGTATCACCATCATAAATCTTAGAACCAATCAATGTAAGAGGTCTTTGAGTTATATCAAAATTTGCGCTTGCAAGACTATAGTTACTGGCACTACCAGTTCCATTAGCTAATGCCAGGGATCCTATAGTAACTGATTTACCACTACCAACGTTTTCGGAACTAACAGAGCCACTACCTGAAGCAGAAAGAGTTTCTGAACCTACTAAGTTCGTAAAAGTTGTTAAATTTGATCCATTTACTGAAGTGTTACCATCATATACCTTAGTTCCTGATGCAACTACTGGTCGCTGAGTTATATCAATTTGGAGTGAACCCGTTAAAGAATAATTACTTGCTAAACCTGTGTTATCAGAAATTGTAAAATCAACATTTGTAACTGATTTGTTATCACCTACTGAAGTATTAGTTGCGGTGCCTGATCCAGCTAAAGTTAGTGTTTCAGAGTTTATAAGACCGGTTAATGTTACATTTGAATATGAAACGGTTGTGTTTCCGTCGTAAACTTTTGATCCGTTAAATCCAATTGATTTTTTACTTATTGTCACATTATGAGACCCTGCTGATAGAGTATAATTTGAATTTAATCCACCATTGCTTCCATCAGAGAGAGTTAATGATGACGTATTAATGGAACCTGATGAGTACGTTGCTGAATTAACTGAAGAAAGCGTAATTGAACCAGATTTATTGAGTGTTTCTGAGCCAATGAATCCAGAGAGACTAATATTAGCTGAGGAAAGTGAGGTTGAAGCATCATAAGATCTTGTTCCTGAAATATTTAGAACTTTTTGATTTACATTAAATGTTCCTGTGCTTATTGAATAATTTGAAGCGTTTGAGGTATCATCAGCCAAACTAAGGCCTGTTGTATTGATTGATTTATTAGATCCAACATTTTTATCACTTATAGAACCCGTACCCGTTATTGTTATTGATTCGCCTGAAACCTCACCAATAAGTGACAAATCAGTACTTACAACATTAGTTGAGCCATCATACTGTCTTGAGCCAGTTAGTGTTATTGGTTTAGCATTAATATCAAAGGTTCCAGAATCTAGTAAATAATTAGATGCACTCCCAATTGTTCCATTAGTTCCATCAGTTATTCCCAAGGATCCTAATGTAATTGATTTATTAGTTCCTACAGCTGGCAGTCCAACACTGCCTTGTCCACTTAATGTTAGAGTTTCTCCACCGGCTGTGTTTACAGTGTCAATTTGACTGGATAAGACATTTCCGTTACCATCATAAACTTTTTCACCACTAATCGATACATTTCTGCGAGTAATAGCAAAGTTTGTTGTGCCAATAATATAATTAGATGCAGAATGAGATCCGTCAACTAATGATAAACCACTAGTATTTATAGTTTTTCCAGATCCGACGTTCTTATCAGTTATAGAACCTGTCCCAGAAATTGATATAGATTCTCCTGAAATCTCTTCCGTAACTGCTAGGTCAGAACTACTCACTGAGTTTGTTGCATCATATGCTCTTTGTCCACTAACAGTTACCCATTTTTGGCTAATATCAAAGCTTCCGGTAGTAAGATTATAATTACTTGCAAGCCCACCGCCACTTCCATCAGCTATTGCAATAGATCCAACTGCAATAGATTGATTATTTTGGACATTTTTAGATGAAACAGTTCCGCTTCCTGTAAATGTGAGCGTTTCTCCACTTGTTGTATCTGAAGTAATTAAATCTGAAGAACTAACAGATGTTGTGCCATCGTAAACTCTAGACCCAGAAAAAGTAATATTTTTTTGAGTAACATTAAATGTATAAGTTCCTCCGTCTAATTTGTAATTAGATGATGCTCCGGGAGTTCCACCAGACCCATTTCCTAAAGTAAGATTAGTTACATTTAATGTTTTGTCATTAGCTACATTTTTATTTGTAATTGTCGCAACTCCACTTAGAGTTAAATTTTCACCTCCTTGAAGACCACTTAGCGATAAAGTGGATGCAAGGGCATTAGTGGTGCCATCATATTGCCGAGTACCAGTAATCGAAATAGAAGCCTTATTTATGTTTAATAAATGGGTTCCTCCAGTCAATGTATAATTTACAGACAAACCTCCGTTAGCCCCATCAGCTAATGATAGTGTATCTACACCTATTGATTTGTTGGTACCAACGTTCTCATCCGAAACCAACCCGGTTCCTGAAACTGTCAAAGTCTCATTTCCAACTAAATTTGATAGGGTGACCACACTCGATACAACTGTTTTTAAACTATTATAGTCTCTACTTGCTGACGAACTTAATACCCTTCGAGTAATATTAAATGTTTGTGTTCCACCACTAAATGTGTAATTTGATGATAAACCTGCATTTCCACTTGTACCATTACCTAATGTAAGTCCGGAAGTATTCACATTTTTTCCATTTCCAACGTTAGCACTCAAAACAGTTCCTGTTCCAGAGATTGTTAAGTCTTCTCCTCCTTTTTGCCCGGTTAAAGATACTTCAGAACTTTCAACATTCTGTGTAGCATTATATTGTCGTGTTCCTGTTAATGAAATAGGTGCTTGATTCACAGTCAACTGATGGGTTCCCCCAGTCAGTGTGTAGTTTGCAGCTAAGCCACCGTTAGATCCATCAGCTAACGATAATGATCCAATCGATAC
>MDTB01205917.1_pt1 | contig 65896 bp, 66 predicted proteins | sample 811161 | NCBI WGS metagenome assembly MDTB01 (sample SAMN05326650, study PRJNA326480) | marine metagenome | isolation source: seawater | place: Mediterranean Sea | collected 2009
CTTTTGTCAATGCAATCATAGCATCCATATCAGCAAGATCAGCGTTAACAAACTCCTCATGCGCATCGCAATTTTCTATATCCACCTGATCACTGAGCCGGACATGGTCTGCATATTTATGGACAATGGAACGCAATTCCGTTCCTAGCGCCCCTGCCGCCCCTGTCAGAAGTAGTCGATTATATTTTTTAGCCACAGAACCCTCTCTTCATCTTATCTAATTTCGTTTAACACTTCCCACTACCACATCACTACTGGCTTTCTTCGTCAATGGCTTTCTCACAACATGCCAGCAAATCATGTATCGTATGGTTATTTCGATTAATCCTAGGCACGGCTAGGACAACCTCTCTCTTACTAGCATCTTTCAGCGGTATAATTTTCATATCAGAAGGAAATAAGCGTGATGAAGCCATCGGCACAATGGACACCCCAAGGCCTGCATAGACAAGCGCAATGACGCCTTCCAAGGTATCAATTTCCATGCCGGAGGTGATATCAATCCCTTGTTGTTCAAACCATTTATCAATTTTGAGAGATACCCGTGCCGACCGATTAAACCGGACATACGGATTATCCCGGAAAATGTTAATGACATTATTGCCAGTCACTCTGGAACTGGCGATCAGAACCAAGTCTTCTTCTTTCAGATGATGGTAGATAATATCTGTCATATCTTTGCTCGGCTTGCTGATGATAGCGACATCAATAGCGCCTGACTGTAATTCTGCCTCCAGCTCAAAGCTTTCATCTAGCCTGACAATAATATCAAGCTCAGGCATATCATTACGGAATGCCATGAGCGCTGACGGCAGGAATGAACTCAACACCGAATGGACGGTTCCAATCGTTAGGCTTTTTTGGGTTTGGTGTTGCATATCATCAGGTTCTAGCTCTTGCCATTCTTTCAAGACCGCAACAACCTTATCCAGATAGATCAGCCCATCACGGGTCAGCCGTGGCGGTTTTTTACTGCGGTCAAACAGTTTAAGCTGAGCAAATTCTTCCAGCCGTTTCATTTGCAGACTAATGGCAGAAAGCGATAATCCCATATTTTTGGCGGCCGCTTGAAAGCTGCCTAAATCCGCAATGTAACGATATATTTCCAAGGTTTTAATATCTGGCATGATGTGTCCTACATTACTTCATCTTTGCGATCATCAGTTTCACCATAGCGGCTTAATGCTGGCGGTTTTAACCCATCATAGAGGCTATTTATATGGTCGGCTATGGCATCATTATGTTGAGCAAAAAGGGAATTACCCTCAAGATCGCTATCAACAATAAATGGCCCAAATGCTTTGACATCAAACATCCACATAGCCTGCGCGATGCCTAAATCATCTAGCCAGAAGACATCCCTCACCCCAACAACCCCACGCCCTAATAAGGCGCCAGTGCCATATCCTACTGTTGTCAGATAAACAGCGCCTCTGGGGGCCAGGATATTGGCGTAGTCATCTTTCGGCATACCGCCTTTACCAATGACAATTTTAGTGCCGGTTAAATCAAGCCAGCTTTCCATCCATTTTGAAAACCGGAATGACGCGGTAGCCGTGACCCCGCCGATGATATAACTGCCCTCGTCTGATTGTGATGCCGCAGGCGAGCAATGAAAATTGACATTACTGATGGGCGCCAGATCAGGTATCGGCAGGCTCTGGCCTTTGCCCAAAACCCTGTCATAAACGCCTTCTCTGGCGGTATACACAACACCCTCCAAATAGACGATATCACCTGGCTTTAGCTTGGCAATATCTGATGCCGACACTGGCACTTTCAGATGATGCGTGTTGCGTGTTGCTGCCTGGCTCATGTGATCCCCTCCCGCCGCATATATGGGGTAAACCACCTCGGATCAGTGCGATAAGTAATCTCACCACTGCTATGGATACGAGCAGTCGCCCGCCGCGATGACAGACAAAAGGTATGGACACTAACTGGCATCCCGCCTGTATGCGTGTAGCCAACCTCAATATGGCAATCAACCACCATGGATGAGCCAACAAATCCCATTGCCCCCATGCCAATAGAATTGCCTAATTCTTTGAACTCATGTTCCAGTTTGGCGATCTCAGGGTCAGGATTACGGTCACCAACAACTCGCAAGCATGCCGCCTGTTTGCCTAATTGCATACAAGTATCCTTGGACCCGCCAATACCAACGCCAACAATCGCAGGCTGACATGCTAATCCGCGCTTGCCAAAAGCAATCAATGTATCCAGCAAAAACCGCTTTATACCATCAATACCATCACCCGGAAATAACATGCGATAGTCTGATCCAAATAACCCGCCTTTATGAACGGTTGTTATATCAATCCAGTCGGCATCTGGCTCAAAGCTCCATTCCACCTCAGGGGCGTTGATACCAAGGTTATTATTATGCTCAGTTCGCCAAAGCGGATGCACACGGTTTGGCCGCAGCGGCACGTCATGCGTCGCATTTGCCGTGGCTTTCCTTAACGCCGCATCAAGCGCAACCATGCTTTTCATATCGGCGTTATCACCAATTTTGACATAATAGCGCGGCAGGCCAGTATCCGCGCACATCGGCCGCCTATCTTCGGTGGCGGCACGATAATTATCCAGCATCGCTGAGAGAACAAAAGCCGATAAATCACCGGTTTCTTTATCAGCCATGGCCTCAATTCCAGTCAGGTAGTCATCAGGAATATCAATCGCGGCCTTTTTCATAATATGATAAGCCGCTTCTTCGATATGGTCTGCGGTTATTGTCATGATGTCAGCTCCTCTTGGTATTGTGCTGATGGTGGCGGTATGCCTGCATCATCATCAATCAGGCTTTGCCCGGGCTTAACGATGCTGAAATCAACTGGCTCAAGGGTTAACGTCAAGCCCTTATCGGTCGCGTGAATAACCGTATTCGCTGAGTCTTCTAAACTGCCTGTATCAAGGAAATCTTCACGATAATGCGCCCCGCGAGAGTTTTCCCTGCCGCGCGCCGCCAACGCAATCGCCTGTGAAATTCGAATTAAGGATTTGAGATTAAGCCATTCATGCCAGCTCATATTAAAGGCATGATCTTGACCGCTAATTCCCATCTCATTTATGGCCTCAGCATATGAAGCAAGTGTCGCAAGGCCTCTATCCAGACCTGCTTGATCACGCATCACGCCAACATCTTCCCACATCGTTTCAGCCAATGCCTGCCTAAGCTGAAAGATATCACCACCAGATTTTGTAAAAGGATATTCGGCATCTGCTATGGCTTGCTCTAAATCATTCGCATCAGCATCACGCCAGCCTTTATTCTGCCTCAAATAGGCGGCCATACTATCCCCAGCTATACCGCCAAAGACTGTCGAATTAGCAACGCCATTGCCGCCCAGTCGGTTCGCCCCATGAACGCCGCCGCAATCCTCACCAGCAGCAAATAATCCATCAATGGCCGTGCTAGCATCAGCGTTAAATGATATTCCCCCCATCATGTAATGCGCGGTAGGGACAACCTCAACCAATCCGCCAGCCAGATCAAATCCACAATCCTTGCAGCGCTTGACCATGCCGGGGAAGCTCTTAGCCACATGATCAGCACCTAGATGCGCCATTGAGATATAGACGCCGCCCATTGGAGTTGTCCGGCCATCACGCATTTCTTGATAGATGCCACGGCTAACAATATCGCGGGTCGCGCGCTCACCAGCATCATGATAATTGAACATGAACCGCTCTTTATCACCATTCAGCAAATAGCCGCCAGCGCCGCGTAAGCCTTCTTCTAGCACCGTGCCTGTCATCCGAGTATCAGGGCCGCCAAGCAATCCTGTGGGATGAAATTGCACCATTTCCATATCACGCAGGCCTAATCCTAAATCAAGCGCCATATTTAGCCCGTCACAAGTCTTATCCCCTGACGGGGTGTGATAGCGATACATCGTAGGCCCGGCGCCCGTGGCTAACATAACCGCCTTCGCCGCAACATAACAATAGACACCGCTTCGCATATCAATCAGAACAGCTCCGGCAATGCCTGACCGATCAGCGGAACGCACCAGTTTTATAGCGCGATGTTCTTCTAATTTATTAACATCTGCTGCCCAGACCTTTTCCATCAGGCGGTTAATAATCTCAATCCCCGTCAGATCAGATTTATGCACCGTCCGGTCAAAACTTTGTCCAGCAAAGGCTTTCTGATGAAGGCTGCCATCTGCGTTACGATCAAAAAAACAGCCGACTTCATTTTCCAGCTCATTGATGCGTTCAACCGCCGTCTCACATAGCCGCCATGCTAATTCTTGATTAGGCAACCATTTGCCGCCAACAATCGTATCCATAAAATGCCGTTCAACGCTATCCCCTGCCGCCAGCGCAACATTGTATCCTCCCTGCACCATGCGAGTGCAGCCACATTTGCCAACCAGCCCTTTGACGGCCAGAGTTACATGCAGATCAGGATTGGCTTGTTTAGCGTGAAGCGCCGCGAATAATCCAGCACCGCCAGTACCTATTATTAAAATATCAGTTTTAATCTGTTCCATACTCGTTCCAATACTCATTTCCATGAAAAACTGTCATGCCATGACGCCATCAATAAAAATCCACCCCAAGATCAGGGCTATGCCTAGTGCCGCAAAAATCCAGCCAGCGCGCAGTCCGCCCCGGCCATCAGCATGATCAGGCCACGGCATCCATTCTATAATCAACACCCTAATGCCAAGCAGTAAATGCAGGCTGAATAAAACCACCAATATATATTCCCCCAGCTTGATCAGCGGTTGATCCGTATAGGCGAGCATATTGTCTAATGCCGCCTCACCCTCAAGCCCCAGACCTAACACCAAAAAATGGAAAGGCAGAAAACAAATCAACCCAATGCCTGACAGACGGTGTAAGATAAAGGCCATATAGCTGATTGTCAGACGTTGCCGGGTGATCATATCGCGCCCCCTGAAATAGAGCCTCCGGTCAATGCCCATACCCCGCGCAATCCCATGCCCAGGAATAGCACAAACAAGACAAGCGCTATCAGATTGGCGGCGCGCGTTGGCAAGCGTCCCCATTCCACCAAAATCTTGCGTAAACCAAGCGGCGCATGAATAGCAACCATAACCACAAATGCCGTATAAAAGACAATCAGCCATGGTGATGACTGGACACGCGCCAGGATAGCGGCGGCGGTTAATTCGGCGCGCGTGGCATAAAGAATAGTCAACAAATGCCCAACCACCATTGGTGCCATAAAAGCCGCGGTTAGGCGTTGCAGAATATAAAGCTTAGCTTCAACCATCTTGCTTTCCCATTAAGCTAAACAAGCTCATCTTTTTAAGCCCTGCAATGGATCGTGTAGGGCTTAATCCAATAGGACATGCGGTCATACAATTGCCTTGCGAGTGACAATTGCTGCAGCCGCCAGCCCCCATTGCCGCCGCCAGCGTATCTTGCTTGCCCGTGTGACGTTCATCATTGACCAGCGACCATGCCCGGTTCAAAGCCGCCGGGCCTAAATATTCATCATTCCAGCGGACAACATCGCATGCCGCATAACAAATCCCACAATTAATGCACTCGATTGCGGCATTTGCCACCTTGCGCTGAGGTGATGAGGGATCAACCTTAGCTGGTGCATCTTGCCGTGTCTTATCACTTTCAAAAACATTTCCTGCCTGCCCCCATTTATCAAAGAACCCTGTCATATCGGTCACAAGGTCTTTGATGCGCGGCATGTTTTTAAGCGGCTCAATCGTGATGACTGAGGATTTCAGGCTACTGATATGCGTGCGGCAAGACCAGCGCGGCTTGCCATTGACGGTCATGGCGCATGACCCGCAGACACCTACCCGACAAGCAAAGCGATAGCTTATGCTTTGATCTTGGCGTTGCTGTATTTCCGTCACCACATCTAAAACGGTTTGATTATCTCGCTTGGGGACAGAAAAAGATGCAAATGATCCTGTTTCAGCTCCACGCCAAATTTGAACGGTTAACGTTTCCATAAATAACTCTGATATTGATAAATATTTAATATAATTATTTAATGTTAATTATATTCGAATAAAAAATGATTATGTCAACAAAAACCCCTTCACGAAACCTGAAAATACTATAAAGATAAGCAGGAATTTAGAAAAGGTAAGCATAACCATGACGCGCGTATTTTTTTCACTTCTTGCAAGTGTTGCCGGGGCTCGAATAATTGGGCTGATGACGGGTCTAATGATGACCTCAGCACTGCTGGAAGCATTGACTGCACCTGCTTATGCTGAGACGCGTCAAGATGCCGTTATTGGGCTTCAGCTTGAACCGCCGCATCTTGATCCGACCAGCGCCGCTGCTGGTGCGATTGATCAGGTGCTTTATGCGAATGTGTATGAAGGCCTAACGCGGTTTACTGAAAATGGTAATATCATCCCGCATCTGGCCGCTTCATGGGACATATCAGATGATGGCCGGCGCTATCAATTTACCTTGCATCCGGATATGCGCTTTCATGATGGCGCAGTCCTTGATGCGAAGGCGGTAAAATTTTCGCTTGATCGCGCCAGGTCTGATACATCGACCAATGCGCAGAAAGCTCTGTTTCAAGGGATTTCGCAAATCACCGTTACCGCACCAAATCAGTTGACCATTGATCTCAACCAGCCAGATGGTAATTTTCTGTTCAAACTGGCTTGGGGGGATGCTGTGATTATCGCCCCCAACAATGTCGATCACCTCAAACAGTCGCCGATTGGGTCGGGTCCATTTACGCTGACATCCTGGGTCAAGGGTGATCGCATATTGCTTCAAAAAAATTCTGATTATTGGGGCAAGCCTGCGGCACTAGAGCAAGTGACCTTTCGTTTTATTTCTGATCCTGTTGCCGCTATGGCCGCCATGCAGACAGGTGAGATTGATGCATTTCCGGTTTTTCCAGCACCTGAAAACCTCGCCATGCTCGCAACGGATGCGCGGCTCAAATTAATCAATGGATCAACCGAAGGTGAGACCATTTTAGCAATCAACAATGCCCGCCCACCATTTGATCAGCGTCTGGTTAGACAAGCCATTGCGATGGCAATCAATAAGCAGGATATTATCAATGGTGCGATGTTTGGCTATGGCACGCCTATCGGATCACATTTTGCCCCTCATCATCCGGATTATATCGACCTGACTAATGCCGCACCATATGACCCTGCGGCGGCGCGGCAAATGCTGGCAGATGCCGAGATTACCGATTTACATCTGACGATCAGCTTGCCGCCACCTGTCTATGCACGCAGAGGCGGTGAGATTATTATGGCACAGCTCAGCCAGATTGGTATTAAGGTGACACTAGAGCCATTAGAATGGGCGCAATGGCTGGAAAAAGTGTTCCGCAATAAAGATTATGACCTGACGATTGTTAGCCATACAGAACCATTTGATATCGGTATCTATGCCCGGCCTGATTATTACTTTCAGTATGACAACGCGCCGTTTCAATCCATCATGGCAGAGCTGGATATAACCACTGATCCAGCTGACCGCCGCGATTTATTACATCAGGCACAGCGCCATATTGCTGATGATCAGGTCAATGTCTATCTGTTTCAGCTGGCCAATGCCGGTATTACAAAAACTGATTTGGTGGGCATATGGCAACATGCCCCGACACAGGCCATGGATATGACGGGTGTTTACTGGAAAAACTAGTATCTTTTTTCCAAATTAGCGCCCAAATCAGGTATATGATGACATATGGCTGGATTTATACTGCGCCGACTTGGCGTGTTATTGTTAACTTTATTCATCGCGTCGGTGATTATTTTCGCCTTGCTTGAGGTCATCCCCGGCGACCCTGCCTTAACTATGCTTGGCATCAATGCAACACCAGAAACGCTAACCGTGCTGCGTGATGAGCTTGGCCTCAATGCCAATGCCTTGTCACGTTATCTGGCATGGATGGGCGGCATGCTGACAGGTGATTTTGGTCTGTCTTATACCTACCGAACGCCAGTCGCAGAGCTATTGGCACACCGCATGGCGATAACTTTGCCGCTGGCTATTTATGCCTTGTTTTTTACAGTCATGATCGCCTTACCGTTTGGCTTCCTGGCAGGTGCGCGCGCGGGCAAGTGGGGTGATCGGGTTATTCTTTTCTTGAGCCAGATCGGGATCGCCTTACCTAATTTCTGGTTTGCCCTTTTACTGATTTTTGTCTTTGCTATTCAACTTGGCTGGGTATCAGCAGGCGGATTTAGTGGCTGGGATAAAGGCTTATGGCAAGGCTTGGCTGAATTAACGCTTCCCGCTATCGCGCTTGCCATCCCGCAAGCAACAATTTTGTTAAGGGTGTTGCGTTCAGGGCTAATTGAAATCACGCATCAAGATTATATCCGAACCGCCCGCGCCAAAGGGTTAAGCCGTGATCAGGCTCTATGGCGGCATGGATGGCGAAATGCCCTAATCCCTGTTGTCACCATTATGGGGATGCAATTTTCATTTCTTATCGCAGGCGCAATCATTATTGAGAATGTATTCACCTTGCCTGGCTTGGGGCGGCTAATGGTTCAGGCGATTGGACAGCGTGATATTATCCTTGTCGAAGCGATTATATTAATGATGGTGCTGATCGTTATCACAGTCACCTTTATCACCGATGTGATCTATGCGCTTATCGACCCTAGATTGCGGAGACCAAAACCATGAGAGTTTGGAGAAAATCGCCATTTCTGATCACATCAGCAGGCAGACGCAATCTGATAAGTGGCGGCATTATTCTTGGCATCATCAGCTTGGCAGGCATGATTTCGTTTTTCTGGACACCTGCTGATCCGGCCATCATGAATATTAGCAACCGCATGCAACCGCCATCAATGGCGGCATGGTTTGGGACTGATCATTTTGGTCGTGATATCCTCTCACAAATCATGGCGGCAACACCTGTCACATTGTCGGTAGCTCTGGTTGGGGTGATGATTGGCATGATTGGCGGCATCCCGCTTGGGCTTATGGCGGCACTTATCCATAAGCCGTTTTTTGATCATGTGTTAACGCGCGGTGGTGATGTCTTATTTGCCTTTCCTGCGGTGATTATGGCGATGCTGTTAACCGCTGGATTTGGCGCTGGTATTGGCATTGCTATGCTGGCTATTGGGCTTTTTAACATTCCTGTATTCCTGCGAATTACCAGAGCGGCGGCAATGCAACAGCGCCATATGACCTATATCCATTCGGCGCGACTGGCGGGCAAAACCTTGCCGCGTATTGCCAGCGAACATATCTTGCCAAATATTGCCCCTGTTATCATCCTGCAAGCCAGTATTCAGTTTTCATTGGCCATTCTGGCAGAAGCAGGCTTGTCTTATCTTGGTTTAGGGGCACAGCCGCCGACGCCTAGCTGGGGGCGGATGCTTGCCGATAGCCAAACCATGATCGGGCTGGCTCCACATATGGCGATTATCCCCGGGCTGACCATCATGCTGACCGTCATTGGCGTCAATTTAATCGGTGAGGGCTTACGTCAGCGCCTCGACCCTTATCGGTCAGGACAGGCAAACTATATGGAAACGGATATCAGTAAATGACATTGCTGGCGCTCAAAAATCTATCCATTTCGCATCATGATACGCCATTATTGGCATCTGTCTCACTGGCTATTGAGCATGGCGACAAGATCGGATTAATCGGGGCAAGTGGCGCTGGAAAATCGCTTCTATCTCTGGCTATGATGGGGCTGTTACCGCCCAACTTCCAGATTAGCGGCACCATGCTGATCAATGGTGAGGCGGTGGATTTAACGGATGATGCGATCATGCGTTATCGGCGCGGCACCGATATAGCCATGATCTTTCAAGACCCGCGACTAGCGCTTAATCCGATCAAGCCAGTGGCGGCACAAATTGCCGAAGCGGCAGAATTAGCCCTTGGGGTTAGCCGCGTGGTCGCCGATGACATGGCATTAGACAGCCTGACAAGGGTTGGTCTAGACCCTGAGATTATCGCCCCTGACAGCCTGCCTGATATGCTTTCAGGCGGTCAATGCCAACGTGTCATGATCGCCATGGCTATTATTGGCAGCCCCAAATTGCTGATCGCGGATGAGCCAACTACATCTCTGGATACAGTCACGCAGGCGGAGATTTTGGCCTTGCTAAAACAGCTCGCTGATGAAGATGACATGGCTCTATTTATGATTAGTCATGATCTGGCTATCCTTGCCCAGACCGTTGACCAAATCCATGTTCTTGATCAAGGCAAGCTGGTCGATCATGCCGCATCGCCGCCTTTTGCCAAAACCCTGACCCATCACCAAAGTCAGCAGCTGATAGAAGCCAGCCGATTAGATATAGCACCGCCACCTGTTGCCACTGATCCAAATCATCAGGCTGGTCAGGACATTATTCTGGCGGCGGCTCAAATATCCGTCACTTATGCTTCAGGGTTTAATGTGTTTGGCATTGCGGACAGGAATAAGCCTATTCTGCGCGATGTTTCGCTGACATTGCGGCGCGGCGAATGTCTCGGCCTTGTTGGCACTAGCGGCGCGGGCAAATCAACATTAACGCGAATGTTGCTGGGGCTTGAGAGGCCACAACAAGGTGAGGTGATGCTGGCAGGTGATGTAGTTGACCCGAAACGCATGACAACAGCGATGCGGCGGCGGATATCGGCTGTCTTTCAAGACCCTTACAGCGCCTTTAATCCACGCCATAGCGTCAGGCGCATTATTGCTGAACCGCTAGGGCTGCTTAACCGAAATATGGATCAAAATATGACTGATCAGGCAATCACGGAAAAGGTTGCTCATGCTCTGGAATTGGTAGGGCTGGCGGCGGATATGATGCATCGCTATATCCATGCTTTTTCAGGTGGCCAACGGCAACGCATTGCAATCGCCAGGGCATTGATCACCAATCCTGAAGTGATCCTGTTTGATGAGGCAACGGCGAGCCTTGATACATTAATCCGCAAACAGATATTAGCCCTGATTAGTGATCTGGTTGCCGCCAATAATCTATCTGCTGTTTTTATCAGCCATGATCTTGCTGTCATTCGCGCCATCTGTCATCGTGTTATGGTGTTGGATGATGGTCAATGTGTTGAGAGTGGGGAAACCGAGCATATTTTCCATGACCCCCAGCATGCGGCAACACGACGATTGCTCAATGCTATTCCAAATAGCATGACATAAGCCAAATAGCTTAAGTTAATTAAATAGATTAAGTTAACCAAATTGCTTAAAAAAAATAGAGCGTGACATGATGAGATTACAATCAACAGGCCCCAAAAACCTGATTACCGATATCGACGGATTACGGGTTGGTAATGCGAGTGATGAGCGCTTGAAATCAGGCGTCACGGTGCTTACCGCTGATCAGCCATTTGCCGCCGCCATGCATGTGATGGGAGGTGCGCCCGGCACTCGTGAGACGGATTTGCTCGCCCCTGATAAAATGGTGTCTGCGATTGATGCGCTGGTCTTATCGGGCGGCTCCGCGCATGGGCTGGATGCGGCATCAGGGGTGATGGCTCGCTTGCATCAATCAGGGCGCGGTTTTGCGGTTGGCGATCAAACCGTGCCGATTGTTCCGGCGGCAATACTATTTGATTTGCTGAACGGCGGCGATAAAGCATGGGATAATAATCCGTATGCTGGCTTGGGCGGCCTCGCCTATGACACAGCGCAGCCCGATATCAGCTTAGGCAGTCATGGGGCTGGAACAGGGGCGACCACCGCCACCGTCAAAGGCGGCTTGGGATCAGCGTCACTGAAGTTTGATAATGGCATCATCATTGGGGCGCTGGTTGTCGCCAATCCCATGGGGTCTGTGCATTGCCCTGATAGCAAGCAGTTTTGGGGGGCAACTTGTGAAATGGATGGTGAATATGGTGGGCTTGGCGTGCCAGTTCAGCATACCCCCCTCCGCGTCACCACCAAGCAACACCCGCATCAGATGAGCAATACGGTTATTGGCATTGTGGCGACCAATCTCAAGCTGGATAAGGCTAGTCTGACACGGCTTGCCACCGCTGCCCATGATGGCATTGCCCGCGCTATTCAGCCCTCGCATACGCCGCTAGATGGTGACTTGATCTTTGCCGCCTCAACTAGCCAGCATGATATCCCGTGCGATGCTTATGATCTGGCGATGCTGGGGCATGGCGCGGCGATATCTATGACACGGGCAATCTGCCGTGGTATCTGGCATGCCGAAGCGGCGGCTGGCGATACCCTGCCGATTATGCGCGATATCACAAGCTCTTAAAAAAGATTAAGACAAATGCTCGCTTTATATTAGGATAGGCGCTTATTAACCTCGCCTGCTCACCAGAATTACAATACGTTAAGGATGCCGCCAGATGATATCATTCAAACATAATGGGGCGCTAATCGCGTGGTTTGGCGTCATCTTGCTGGCACCTGATGCGTTATTGATCCGCATCACTGAACTCGAAGGCATGAAGCTGTTATACTGGCGCGGCTTGCTGATGGGCGCCACGTTGTTAATGCTGTGGCTCATGTTTTCCTATCGGCGGTTGCGCCAGGATATACAGGTCGCCTTATCGCCTGTGGGATTACTGCAAATTGCGGTCTTTACGGTGGATGCCATTGCCTTTGCGATTGGCATTACCATGACCTCGGCGGTGGTGATGCTAACGGCGCTGGCGACGATGCCGATTTTCACCGTGTTGTTTTCTATCCCGATGCTAGGCGAGAGGCCATCATTCCGAACATGGCTGACGGTGCTGTTCTGTATGCTGGGGATTACGATTGTTGTGACCAGTGGGCATGAGGCGGTGGGCGCACCAACGGGCAGCCCTGTCATTGGCGGCTTGCTAGGCATTTTTACCGCCGCCGGATTAGGCTTTGCCATGGTGCTAAAACGCCAGAACCCTGAATTGCCAACGATGCTATCAACCGGCACCGCTAATCTGATCACGGTGGCGGTGGCGTGGCTATTGCTGGCGATGGTTGTCCCGGCCTTTCCGATGGAGCCGAATAAGGCGCTGGCACTGCTGACGATGGGAATACTGGTCTTGCCGATGGCGTTTTTCGCGCTGATGGTGGCACCGCGCTATACCTCGGCGACGACCGTTGGGCTGATCATGCTGATGGAAAGCATTTTGGGCCCGCTTTGGGTCTGGCTAGGCACTGGCGAGCGGCCAAGCGCCTTAATGGTGGCAGGCTCAATCATCGTGATTGGCAGTCTGGCGTTCTATTTCCTCTATGCTGATGCGGGGGGTAAGGGTGCGGCGGCGCATAGCAAATCAGGGGCAGAAGCCTGAGCCGTATTTTTATTCCTGTTATCATCAGGCGCGCATAAGCGGATGTTCAGATTGATCATGACTTTATGAATTTGTCGCCGGTTTAACGCTTTATTAACCTTTATGATTTACCCTACCCAAAAATATAATTGGGAAGGGGACGCATCATGGTATCAGAAAATGATAAGAAAAAAGCCGAGGAGTTGGTTCTTGAGGCAGCACGGCTCTTACATAGAGCTGACACTGAACCAGATCAGAAAAGCCAGTTGGCTCAACAAGCATTGATCCTGCTTGATGACGCCATTGCTCTCGATCCCAGCAATAGCAGAGCATGGAATATTAGAGGCTTAGCAAAACATGACCTTGGGGATCATGAAGATGCGATTACCGATTATAATGAAGCCATTCGATTAAATCCCACCAATGACAAAGCATGGAATAATAGGGGCATGGCAAAATCTGACCTTGGGGATCATGAAGGTGCGATTTCTGATTTGGATGAAGCCATTCGATTAAATCCCACCTATGACAAAGCATGGAATACTAGGGGTTCTGCAAAATATGGACTTGGGGATTATCAAGGCGCGATTACCGATTATGATGAAGCCATTCGATTAAATCCAAAAAACGCTGCTGCATGGAATAATAGAGGCTTAGCAAAGATAAATCTTGGGGATTATCATGGTGCCATTACCGATTGTGATGAAGCCATTCGGTTAAATCCAAAAAGCGCTGTTGCATGGAATAATAGAGGTTTGGCATATTATCATCTTAATAAATATGATGAGGCCATAAATAATGCGCTTGAAGCTATTAAAATTGACCCCCAAAAAGAGAGTTTTCAGAACACTCTAAAGGCATCAATAATTGCAAAATCGCAATCAGAATTGAGTAAACAGGCAAAAGAGAATGTCCTACAATTACCCCAAGACTTGGAAACAGCCATAGATGAACAAAAAGCCGCCCATAAAAGGTCAAGCAGACTTCAAGCAGATTTGCTCAATGTCCTTTTTCTCGTCATTATTTGTTATTTTGCAATGGTATTTATAAACATCGATGTAGATTTTTCCAATCCCTTTGGCTCCATACCTATATTCACTATTTTGACGTTTATAATTTTACCTTTCATATGGGCGTTACGAATAGTCGGGCAGAACATCACTAATGCCAGGGTTCTTGAGCAAGATTATTTCAGCCGACTGACTGTGTATAATAGCCTTGAGTTCTATCAATCCAAACTGGGCAATCAGGCAAATGATCTCTACATTGAATATGTCAATTCATGGATGCACAGTAATACCGCGGATCGGATGGAGCGGCTTAATAATAAAAAGCCTGATGCCGAAAAGACGCCCCACGAGGATATGGTGAAAATATGTCAAGATGCGGTGGATGAACGCCTAAAACCCACCAAGTATAAAAAGCCTAAATAGCCGATAGCACCGCGTTATCCCTCGGCTAGGTCGCCTTTGCGCTGATCATGATTTTATGAATTTTCCGCCAGTTTAACGCTTTATTAACCTTTATGATTTACCCTAACCAAAAATATAATTGGGTGAGGACGCATCATGATATCACAAAAAGATAAGAAAAAAGCCGAGGAGATGGTTGGTCAGGCAGAACAACTCTTAGAAAGAGCTGACACTGAACCCAATCAAGAAAGCCAACTGGCTGAACAAGCTCGAAACCTGCTAAATGAAGCCATTGCTTTCGATCCCAGCAATAGCGATGCATGGAGCAATAGAGGCGCAGCAAAAACCAAACTTGGGGATCATGAAGATGCGAGTTCTGATTGTGATGAAGCCATTCGATTAAATCCAAGAAACGCTAGTGCATGGAGTACTAGAGGTTCTGCAAAATTTTATCTTGGGGATTATCAAGGTGCGATTACCGATTGTGATGAACTTTATTATATTAAATCCCACCAATGACAAAGTATGGAATAATAGAGGAGTAGCAAAATCGGAACTTGGGGATTATCAAGGAGCGGTTACTGATTGTGATGAAGCTATTCGATTAAATCCTAGAAATAGCGATGCATGGAGCAATAGAGGCTTAGCAAAAATTAAACTTGGGGATTATCAAGATGCGATTACCGATTGTGATGAAGCCATTCTATTTAATCCAAAAAATGACAGCGCATGGAGCAATAGGGGCTTAGCAAAGTTAAATCTTGGGGATTATCATGGAGCTATAAAGGATTATGATCAGGCTTTAATTCTAAATCCTGACGATGCAAACAATAAGAACGGGCGATTGGCCGCCGAAAATGCCCTAAGAACAAAAGAGCAGTCAAAAAAATTAGTTGAGGAAGAAGAAAATCACTATATGGATTTATTACAAAAATCAGGTGAACATATAGATCTCGCCAGAAAACATAAGAAAAATTATATAGGACAATTAAGTCTTACCCCTTTTATCACATTGTTTTTTATTTTCATTTTTTATAGCAATTCACTAATCGACTTTGATACATACATCAAAAACCCACTCACATTCTTACCTTTTTTAACCATCTTGATCGTTTTTTTGACCCCTCTTATCTGGCTCATTCGGATTAATATTAGGCAAGAAAACAAACATCACGCTTTGCAAGAATATTATCATAGCCGATATCTGATTGAGTTTTATATGATTAGGTATTTTAGCGAACAAACCGACCGCAAAAGAATTGCCGAAACTTATATGTATAACTGGATGGTATCACCGCCTTCAGACTTACTTATCCGGCTTGATCAGAAAAATGCCGATCATTCGGATATCCCGCAATTAGAAATCCTAAAAGAACTAACGCGGCGAGTGAACACGCCCCCAAACACCTAAAAACCCACGCGCATTAACAAAAAATTAACCTCTCGCTGATAGAATTGGTGACACAAGCGCCTTTAAGAGCCGCACCAAAAAAGGGAGGACAACCATGTCAAAACCACTTTTTGAAGATTATTTTTCCATTTCAACCCGCCGCAACCGGCGGAGTTATATCTTCAACCTCATCATCCTTTTTATCATGTCCATCATTGCGGCAGTCGTTATTCTGCCCATCGGATGGCTAGTTTCAGCAAACATGATCTATGCATCATTTGCCCTATTCCTTCTGTATTGTCTGGTCATTGATGTTATCCTGATCATGCTTGCTATCCAGCGAAGTAATGATATCGGCCTGCCGCGTGCGCCAATAGCAACACTGTTTATCGCCACGAGTCTGCTCTCAACCTTCACCCTTATCGTTGATGGCACCGTCATGCAATATGGGCTGTTGGAGCTGATGTTTGGTGGCGTTGTGGCGGATGTGATCATCACCACACTTCATATAATATGTGTCCTGCTGTGGCTTTACCTGGCATTCAGGCGCGGCCAGCCAGGCGCTAACCAATGGGGGCCTGACCCACTGGCTGAACATCCGGAAAATGCCAACAAGACTGATGCGGATGTGGCTTGACGACATCAGCATGAGACCACCATAAAAACTGACCTGGCCGCGCCTATTTACCGGAAAGACAATCTGTCACTGCGGTGGTCATGTTGCGGATGAGCGCAAAATACATATCAGGGCCGCTTTCAATCATTGCCCCAAGAGGATCAAGAACCCCTGTTCCAGCATCCGTGTTCTCAACAATAACAGAAACCAGCTTCGGCTCGAACTGCGGCTCAGAGAACACGCAAACCGCGTTCAGTGACCGCACCTTTTCCTGCAATTCACTGACTCTTTTCGCGCCGGGCAGATGCTCAGGCGAAACCGTTATTGAGCCAATGGCCGTAATGCCAAACCGCTTTTCATAATATTGATAAGCATCATGAAAGACAATATAGCCCTCACCCTTCACCGGCTCTAACTGGGCATTAACATCTTCCAAAAGGATATCCAATCGGGTCATCATGCGGGCGGCATTAGCTTCATATAACGTCGCATTGCCCGGGTCAGCTTTGACCAGCGCCTCCTCAATCGTGTGTACCATGGCCTTGGCATTGACAGGGTCAAGCCAAACATGCTGATCGAAACTGTCATCATGATCATCATGCCCTTCATCATGGTCATCATGATCTGCATGATCTGCATGGTCATCATGATCATCATGCCCTTCATCGTGATCTTCATGCCCGTCATCATGATCATCATCATGGTCTGCATGATCGTGATCGTCATGAGCTTCAAAATCTGCGCCTTCGCGGAGTTTAATTTTTGTCAATCCATGGCTTTCTGAGAGAGCAACAGATACGTCCTCAGACGCAATACCTGCAATTGATTTTTCGAGAAAAGGCTCAATCTTATTACCAACCCAGAATATCAGATCCGCGTCTTGAAGCTGCCTTGCCTGCGACGGTTTTAACGCATATGTATGCGGCGAGCCTGACCCTTCAATGATCAGCTCAGGTGTGCTGACACCTGCCATAACACCTGCGACAAGCGAATGGACAGGCTTAATCGAGGCGACAACATTCACTTCTGCGCTTGCCTGTCTATCCGTTACCATTATCCCTGATGATAAAATAACAAATGCACTTACACTAAACATGGATTTCATTGATGGCATACCGATACTCCTAACGCTCATACATACTTATTATTTAAGAATGACAAAATAGATATTTTTATGTTATAACATAACAATTCAAGCTGTAAATAGTTTCTGCAAATAGTTTAACGATATGGCAAATGACCTGTTAATATTATGCCTGTAAATATTATCCCTGAAATGGTATGCCTTTAAAAATTAGTGATGGATTCTCAATGTTGGAAAATAAAGACATGCTTGTATCTCTGGAAAACGCAGGCATTTTCAGATCAAAGCGCTGGCTAGTCAAAGGCGTCACGATGAGCGTATCAGCAGGCGAGATTGTCACCTTGATAGGGCCGAATGGATCAGGCAAATCAACAACGGCTAAATTAGCACTTGGCATATTAGATGCCGATGAAGGCAGCGTTTACCGTAAGCCCAATCTGCGCATCAGTTATGTTCCCCAGAAACTTGATTTGAACTGGGCCTTGCCGCTGACAGTGACGCGCTTTCTATGCTTAACAAACAGAGCTGGCATATCAGAAATTGAAACGGCGCTGGCCTCCACAAAGACACTCCATCTGGCTAGGGAGCAGATGAATAATCTGTCAGGGGGGGAGTTTCAAAGGGTCTTACTGGCACGCGCTATTCTCCGCTCACCTGATTTTTTGGTGCTGGATGAACCTGTCCAAGGTGTTGATTTTAATGGTGAGCTGGCACTATTTAGTTTGATCGAAGATATCAGACGGCAACTGAATTGTGGGGTGCTTTTGATCTCTCATGATTTGCATATTGTTATGTCAACAACGGATAGGGTGATATGTTTGAACGGTCATATATGCTGTTCCGGAACGCCGGCAACAGTCGCATCAAGCGCCGAGTTTAAATCGCTGTTTGGCGAGCGTGTAGCATCAGGCCTGGCTTTTTATGAGCATAAACATGACCATGAGCATCTTCCTGACGGCGGCATTCATTACCCCACTAATAAAACAAATGCCAGCATAAACGATAGCACAAAAAGCAACCCTGTTTCAGGCAAAATACCAGCCTTGGCAGACACCGCCGAAAGCGATCAGGATAGTGACAATGTTTGATGATTTTTTTGTCCGCGCCATGATTGGCGGTATCGGGGTTGCGCTGATCGCAGGGCCTTTAGGGTGCATTATTATATGGCGCCGGCTAGCCTATTTTGGGGATACGCTATCGCATTCAGCGCTGCTTGGTGTTGCCCTAGCCTTGCTTCTTGAATTAAATATCACACTTGCCGTATTTGGCATTTCGGTTGCGGTGTCTTTGCTGCTGATGCTACTGCAACGCCGTGCCAATCTGTCATCAGACTCACTGCTAGGCTTGCTTGCCCATTCCGCTTTGGCCATTAGTTTGGTGGTTCTGTCTTTCATGAGCTGGATTCGCGTCGATCTAATTGGATTTTTATTTGGCGATATTCTTGCCATCACGGCGCGAGACCTGATCATTATCTGGGGCGGCGGCGGTGCTGTCCTCATCCTCCTGATGCTGATCTGGAGACCGCTTTTTGCCGCAACTGTGAATATGGAAATAGCCACAGCAGAAGGCACAAGACCAGAATATATCAATTTCATTTTCATGATCGTCATGGCCGCTGTTATTGCCATATCAATGAAGATTGTTGGTGTTTTACTGATCACTGCATTACTGATCATCCCTGCCGCCAGCGCTCGGCGGTTTTCAACATCACCCGAACAAATGGCCGTTTTATCAGCCATTATTGGCGTGATTTCAATTTGTGCTGGCCTAATGGGCTCGCTTGAATGGGATATCCCCGCCGGCCCCAGTATCGTTGTTGCGGCCGTAATATGCTTTGTTTTGTCAATATTGCCAATAAAACTTTCTTTGAGAAATAGCCATTAGGGGCGTAATATAAGATCAGGCTATCGGATAGGATCATGATCAAAACACAGAAACATGCCGCGCCAGAACTGACCGAAAAGCAAAACCTTGTCATGGAAACCCTGACCAAGGCGGAGCGACCTTTAGGCGCTTATTCCATTCTTGATGCCTTGCGCGACGATGGGTTTAGGGCACCGCTTCAAGTCTATCGAACGCTTGATCAGTTGATCACGCTGGGCATGGTTCACCGTCTGGAAAGCCTGAATGCTTATACGGTCTGTCAGCTTGATAATTGCGGGACAAAAAACAGCCAGAACGCCTCATTTGTCATTTGTGAGAGATGTGGATTGGTTGAGGAATTAGCACATTCCAATGTTGAAGACACGGTGAGTCTTCTGTTAACCAATTTTGATTTTAGGCCAACTAAAACTGCGATTGAAATCCGTGGATTTTGCGCGGCATGCCAATCCTGACAGACTCCTGACAGACTACTGGCAGACTACTGATAGACTGTTATAGTGGCGAGTTTAGCGTTTACACTGAAATTGTTTCTGACAGCCAGCACTAGGGTCATCATTGGTGAGCGTAACTCGCCGCCCCGTTTGTGAGCGATAGACGCACATAGTGACACCATCGACAACCTCAACAGCTTTGAGGCGGCATTTTTCCAGCACATGACGGGTATTTTCCAATGAGCCTTTGGATTTGTATGTTTTCGCAGCAGCCATAGCATCATGGCTACTGATCACCGCTGTGAGACCAATAGCGCCAACGCATGCCATAGCCAGCATCGCTGTCATAGCAATAACACGCGATATTTTAGCCGTTTGTTTCAATGTCATTAATATCATCTTCCGAGCCGGGCAAATAGGCCTTGCCTTGGATAGCGCGCGTTCCCAAGACATTGATCAGGTCTGGATTATCTGCCAGAACTTTTTTCAACATCTCTTCGACTTGCGCTTCTGCGTCTTCAGGGGTTTCTACATCCATTTCAGCCACCCCGTCAATAATCCAGTGAATTTTGACTTGCATGTCAGCTCCTTATATCGCCTGCTGAGTTATTTTCCAAATGACAGGCCGTAATATGTGGTTCTCGCTTCTTCTTGTAACGCGATCATAACTTCTGGCTCCAGATAGCTAGCCGCTTCATCTCTGGCTTCTTGACTACCATCAATGCCGACGGCTGATGCAATAGAATACCAGAGATAGGATTGTTCATAATCTGGGTCATAAAGGATCTCTCTAAAATACCTTGCATATTGCGTGATTGCCCTTTTATCACCGTTATCAATTCTTTCTTTAAGCCGCTCAGCAATCGCAATCCTGACATTTTCTACTGTATCCTCAGGCAGGATATCAACAATCTCCTCAGCCAGCATCTGCGCCTTTTCTATCCCGCCCAGATGCGCTAGCCAAGCCCATTTTAAGGCATCATGATAATGTTGAGGGGTGCCGCGACCAGATTTTAGCAATAACGCCAGATTAAATTGGGCATCATGCTGAGCAGCCTCTGCCTGCATTTCAAACAACGTGAAAGCATGGATATAATTGCCAGATTTAGCCGCTTCGACCGCTTCCATAAATGTCTCATCGCTGGTGGCAATATTGTCACCGTGATTATCAGCATGGGCAAATCCGTAACTTAAAAGGCAGGCAGATAATGCCGAAATCATAAGGGTTTTATTCATGGTTTAACGCCCTGCCATCATAACAAGCTGTAAATAGAAAATGCGGGTACGGAATTTAGAATGTGGCTTTTTTTCATAAACAACAATGCGTGGGCGATTGCTATCCGGCTTTTGAAACTCAATTACCATGTTATCTGGCATTTCAACACCATGAGCTGCCAATGTCGCTTGTGGATCACGCGAAAAGCTCTCATGAAATGGCGTATCAATCCAAGTTCGCGCCAAAGCTCGGCCAAGAATATCCGGCAGGCGATTACGCACATCCTCTTTATCTGTAAGCTTGATCGCACCCTTAACCAAGCTCAAGGGATTATCATTTTCAGAACGCACCACAGCAGGTGGTTGTGCTGGGCTGACGGGCACAAGTGCATTTGACGGGTTGCTCATGAAACAAAATCCACAATAATAAAATAAACTACATTACATTTTTATAATGCCATAAAAGGCAAAAATTTCAACTCCATAAAGTTTTGCTCTTATCCTGGTGGCAGGTCCAATCTGGCATGAAATTTGAATACTCTTACTGATATCTTTTTATGTTGCGGCCAATAAGGAGGCAAATGAGACATGTTATCCATCATTTCCAGCGGATTATTAGCCGCAAATAAAGAGATTAGCACAATCTCAAACAATATCTCAAATGCAAATAGCACTGGATTTAAGCGAAGCACGACAGAGTTTCAGGATATCTATGCGAAAACCTCCGACCAAACTGATAATACAATCACTGGAATGGGTACACGCAACTCAGGTATGCGTGTCAATTACAGCCAAGGCTCATTGAAGACGACCAATATGTCGCTTGACCTTGGCCTTTCTGGCTATGGCATGTTCATGGGGCTGGACCCTGCTGATGGCGGCATGTATTTTACCCGTGATGGATCATTCAGCCTCAATGATGAAGGGCAAATGATCAGTAACACAGGAAAGATTCTGCTGTCTTCTACGGGTCAACCGATTACTATCCCTTTCCGTCTTCAAACCGGTAACAATACCGGGCAATATAAAGAAGTCGATTCGATCTCAATTAACGAAAAAGGTGAAGTGACCGCAACTTATGGCACTAATTTGTCCCTGCAAGCAGGTCAAATTGGACTTGCACGTTTCCGTAATATCAATGGCTTAACACAGCGTGGTCTAAATGAGTTTCAAGCCAGCAACCTATCCGGCCTGCCCCTTGTCGGTGCGCCTAATGATGGTGTTTTTGGCCGCGTTATTCAGGGCTCGATTGAGGCATCTAATACCAGTGTTACTGATGAAATGGTAATGATGATGCGCGCCCAACAAGCTTTCGGAGCGTCTTCCCGGATGGTTCAGGCGGAAGCTGATATTATTAGCAGATTTATTGATGGCTAATTAACGAAGTGGCAGAGTGATTGACACGTCTGCTATATTTAGCGTCATTTCTTCATCAATCCTGAGATCGCCATCAACACTAACAGCCAGCGCTTCATCAATATCAACCTTGATCACCGCAGGCCGCGTTGATGGATGTCTGATATATCGGATCAAGCGGTCAAAAGCGTGTTGCGGCAACATGGCATTAATCTCCATTTGCCTTTTATCAAGACGGATTTTGACCTCGCCAATGGGCTGATCAGCTTGCTCCCCAGACATGACCTCATGAGCGGCAAATGGGGTGATCGTGATGACACTCTGGCCCCTGGCTATGTTCATTAAATTGCAAGTAGCAACAAGGGTTTCATGCATATCAGCATGCCTTAGGCGTATCTCTGCTGTTTGAACAGCCATATTAATTTCATGCGTTTGCTGCCAATCTTTCATGCTACCTGTCTTTCCTGATTTCAGTCTTTTATGATTTCAGTCTTTTATCCTGCCATGAATCCATGTTCAGGGTTACCGATAAAATCTCTGAGCCGCTTTATGGCTGCGGATTTAATCTGTGAGACGCGACCAGTGGTGATCTCCAGGACTTCGGCAATTTCATAGACGTTAAGCTCCTCAACATAATAGAGCTGAATAACCAGAGCCTCACGTTCGGGCAGGGTATGCAGTGCATCTTTAAGCGACGACCTTAACTCAAGATCATTCATCTCATCTTCGGGGTTATTTTCGTCAGACACAAACCAGATAGAAAACTCGTCATATACGCTATCCAGCGACTGATGATTATTGGCTTCAAAATCTTGTTGCCAGTCCAGCATTTCATATTCTTCGACGTTCAAATGCTTAGCCAGTTCTTGCAATTCTGGCTCACGGCCTAATTTTGAGCGCAGCTCTTGTTCTGCTGAGCGAACATCTTGCTGGCGCTTGATTGTTGTCCGGCATAAGTTTGAGTTCTTTCGCAAGAAGTCAATAATTTCACCCTTGATGCGTAATCCGGCATAGCTTGAAAAACTAGCGCCTTCTTTCGGGGTATAATTCTGTGCCGCCAGCACCAGACCGTAATATCCAATCTGAATTAAATCTTCAATCTCAATGGATAGATGGACACGGCCATGCATATGCCAAGCGATCTTTTTAACTAAATCAAGGTGACTGTTGATTAGCTGTTCAATATCCACTTTTTGTTCAGGATAATGCGCTCTCATCTCATCCCTCGCCTGACTTACCTTGTTGGAAAAACCTGATCCCTTTTGTCGTATTCATTGGCGCATCAAGCACCTGTTTGGCCAGTGATTGAAAGGCTATGACCTCTGGCAAATCTGATTTCCTGGCCGTGATTGGCACACGGTTTATAACGGCTTTTCGCATTCGCTGGGACATCGGGATTTGCCCACCAAAGCGCAGACGAACATCCAAAAATTGCATGGCGATGGCATTGAACCGGTCAAAATGCTTTTTCGCCTCAGCGGCGTTATTGGCCATATTCACAACAATAGTAAAATCTGTGATTTTCATTTCCAGATGACAGGCCTTAATAAAGGAATAGGCGTCAAGAAAACTTGTCGGCTCACCAACAAGCACGACAACCGCCCGATCCGCCGCCGATACAAAAGATACCGAATTATCCGACGCACCAGCCGGAACATCAACAAGCAGAATATCCATCTGATCTTCGATCTCATCCATTAACCTGATGGTTTGAAAGCGTTTGGTCTTATCCAGATTTAACACCTCAAGCAACCCGCTGCCGCCTGAATAAACATTGACCCCTCTTGGGCCTGAACAGGCAATTTCTGATATCAGTTTTTCACCAGATAACGCCTCGCTGATATAATGCTGAGGATTAATTCCCATCAAAATATGCGAGTTTGCCATACCAAAATCAGCATCGAAAATGGCAACTTTCTTACCCATGCTTTGATATACCATCGCCAAGTTGACGGTTATGTTGGATTTTCCAACGCCGCCCTTGCCGCTGCATATTGCGATTGATGTTGCCATTATTGTTTCCTAATACATGTTCTTATTTATTACTATATGCAATTTCCAATCCAAGCAAACGGGGCGCGTCTTTTTTATTCAATTTATTGCTATTTAATCGCTCTGGATTTAAGCATCATTAGTAGCGGTCTCAAAGATTGGGATGGCAATGATATCGGTTTCAATGTCATCAGCAATGCTGGAATGCATCACAAGTTGAGTGGTGACGGTAACTCCAACACTAGGCATGAGACTGTCCTGATCTAATCTGACATCCCTTTCACCAAGAATACCGCCTGTCTTATCTTTGACCTGAAAGCGTATCATCGGTGCTTCAATCTGGCTTTGATTATGATTGGTCACTGTCCCTTTAATGCGGATGGTATCACCCATTCGGGTGGCATCGAGCGCACTAATTTCAATCTGTTCAGGCGTTGCGGCTGGCATAATGCCCATGGTTTCCAGCAATCCAGAAACATAAGGTGTCAATCCAGACAGATGATCACGCATTGTATATGTCCCTGCTGTCAGGCCAAGCGCCATGATGAGAACAACCATACTTAGCCGATGTTTACGGCGGCTAACCATATCGCCGCGCATCTGGTTAACTGTCGCCCGAAGCCCATTGAGGTCATGGCTGAAAAGGTTCATCTGTTGCTTAGTTTCCTCGCCCTGCTCTATGGCTTTCTCATAGAACACTTTAGCGGTTTCGGCGGAATTCCTAATTTCGTTTCGCTGGTCTTCAATATCTTTAGCCAGTTTTTCATTTTCCCATTTAAGCCGCTTAACCCGAATATTGATTTGCGCCTCTTCTTCAAAACTACCATCAGCTTGCGCTTGCTCTGGTTGCTCCTCAGCAATGGCCTTCATAAAGGCGTCTGAGGTCGCTTTATCCATACTTGGCCGACCTGTTATGGGATTAGAATACTGCCGTGATCCCTGATGCGAATGCAATTCTTCCTGCATGACCTTGGTAAAGACATCGCTGATTTTGTCTTTCTTTTTTGGGGTATAACCAAGATCGTTGGTGGCGCTGATCTCAACCTTGCCATCACGAGTCTTGGTATCCAAAATCAAGGCATCATCACCAAGCTGTGACAGGATTTGATCCATTGCTGTGGCACTATCGGCAGCAGATACGGTAATGGTTGGCATGTTTTCTCTCCTTGCTTTCCCTGATAAGGGGTCTGGATAAATGGTCTGGCTCAGCTCTCGGCCTCACCGCTAATTGTCGCCACAAGTTCAATCTTGCGGTTGTCTGGAATTTCGGTAAATCCAATGACGATCATGTCATCAATATGCTGACGGACGAGGCCTGATAGTGACCGCCGAATAACTGGCGAGACGACCAAAACCGCCTGCTTGCCTTTTGACGACATATCATCATTGATCTGATTCAGTTTGGTGAGTAATTTCTGTGATAGATCATTATCGAGGATAAGCCCTTCCTCGCCGCTCTGCTTTTGCATCGTGATCAGCATATTTTCGAGATCAGAGGCCAGCGTCACAACTGGCAACGGGCTGTTCAGAGGCGCAACTTGCTGGATCAGCATACCGGCAAGAACCGGGCGCAATGCCTCCGCCATATCCGCCGTGCTAAGGTTGCGCGAGGCCAGATTAGCAATGTTTTCCAAAATCCGGCGCATATCACCAATGGGCACACGCTCATCCAGAAGGTTCCGCAGGACAGCCGTTAAATTATGCAGAGGGATAAGTTTAGGGACAACCGATTGCACCAGACTTGGGGCGCTATTAGCAAGGTTATCAAGCAATTTCTGAACGTCATCCTGACCAATTAATTGCCCAGCATATTTATAAACCAGATGGCTTAAATGCGTCGCCAGAACAGATTCGGGCGCGACCACAACATAGCCCTTGGTTTCGGCTTCGCGGGTTTGATTAGCATTAATCCACACCGCATCCATGCCAAATGTCGGGTCTTTCACATGAATGCCATCAATTTTGAGATTGGCATCTTCGCCCGGAATAGCCAGCTTGCGGTCAGGATAGACTTTATCCTCACCCACAATCGTATGCCCAACTTTGATCAAGTAAGTGTTTGGTTCAAGCGTCAGGTCATCTCTGATACGAACAGATGGCACAACAAATCCAAGCGCTTTTGAGACTTGCCGGCGTATTCCTGTCACTCTAGTGCTTAAAACCCCGCCATCATTGCCATTGACCATATCAACCAGCCCATACCCTAGCATGATTGATATTGCAGAATTATCTGCGATGTCTGAAAGGGAGACATCCTCGGTATTTTCTTCAGGGCTTTCCAGCGCATTAGTAACGAGACTATCCTGCTCTGCGAGCTGCTCTTCCTTGAAATATGAACTCGCCGCCAGCACCGCCGCAATCGCCGCACCAGTTAAAAACAATAGATTTGGCATGGCCGGGATAAGACCAATTAATCCCAAGACTGCGGCAACAGGTATCCATGCGCGGGATAAGTTAACTTGCGTTCCAATATGCTGCGCCATATCTTGCGTTGACGATACGCGGGTCACAATGATCGCTGTTGAAATGGCGAGCAGTAAGGATGGGATTTGCGCAACCAACCCGTCACCGATAGACAGCAGAACATAGTTTTCCGCAGCAACCGCAAGCGGCAAATCATGCTGGGTAAGACCAATAATAAGACCGCCAATAATATTAATCAGCAAAATAAAGATCGCGGCAATAGCATCACCTTTGACAAACTTGGAGGCGCCATCCATCGCCCCATAAAAATCAGACTCACTGGCAATTTCTTCACGCCTGATTTTGGCTTCTTCGTTGGTCAGGACACCAGCATTAAGATCAGCATCAATAGCCATCTGCTTGCCGGGCATAGCATCCAATGTAAATCTGGCAGAGACTTCTGATACTCTGCCAGCACCGCGTGTGATAACGACCAAATTAATGATAATCAGAATAATAAAGACAAAAATGCCAACCGCGTAATTGCCCGCAATAACAAACTCACCAAAGGATTCAATCACCTCACCAGCAGCATTGCCGCCTTCGTGACCCTCGGTGAGAACAATGCGCGTTGACGCCACATTAAGACCAAGTCGCAGAACCGTGGCGATAAGAATAAGGCTGGGAAAACTGGAAAAATCCAATGGCCGATATGTATGCATAGCCACCATCAGAATAAGCAGTGAGACAAGAATATTGGTTACAAAAAAGATATCCAGTAAAATAACCGGCAGCGGCACAACCATCATGGCAACAAGGATAAGAATACCAATCGGCATAATACTGCCGCGGAAGACAGACCGTAAATTATCAACATTCAGGCGTTGGATCACTGCGTCCATAATATTAACCTCTACTCTTTCTGTCGCTTATTATGTGGGCGTTTATTATGTGGGTTGGCTCTGTCGCATAAGCGTCAAGCGTCAATAAACCGTTGTCAGAAAACTGACATAGGTGAATATTCATAGGAGCTGACCTATTCATTAACTTGTTGTAATATAACGCTTTAATAATATTCATAATGATCATCTCTTGCTCATGGCATTGTGGCTTCTGTTTATTAAAGGCAAAACCCGTGCCAGATTGCTTTTTACAAGAGATTTTGCAGGCGCCACGGCTCTGGCATAAAACATGCATGACGCGATCAAACACTTTCTCACGGATGGAGAACCCAAATGACTTATAAGACATTAAAACCTCTGGCCTTTTTACCGCTTGTTGCGACATTGGCGGCATGTCAGGTGCCCGTCATCTTACAAAGCGAACAACCTCTCACATCAGGGGCTTCGGATATGGCTAGCGTTAGTGATCTGGAAATGAGCCAGACGGAATCGCTTGCCGCAGTCAAAGACGTTTTGGATGCGAAGGCGGATCAAATCCCGACACTAAGCGCGGTTGGATATGCTGTTATTTCATCACAGCCCGGACGTTCAGATGCCCAGAAAAGACTAATGGCAATTCGTGCCGCACGAATGGCAGCGATGCGTGACCTGGCTGAGCAAATTCACGGCTTGCAAGTCGATAGTACAACGACTGTGATTGATCTGATGGTTCAAAACGACACCTTCCGCGGTATTGTCACAGGCACAATTAGAGGCGCCAGAACCGTTCGCATTAACCCGACAGGGTCTGACACATATGAAATTGTTCTTGAGATTGATCGTGATATGATCGCCTATCTGATGGATAGTGCAAGGCATATCAGTTAATTCAATAACCCTCAGGTATTCAGACAGTTATGATGATTGCATCACCACAAATAAAACTGGCACAGACAACATTGGGACAGGCGACGCTTGCCCAGAAACCTCTGTCGCAGGCGCGTTCAGACCGTGCCTATCCCCTGCTCAGAGCGGTCTTTGTCTTTATGGCGTTATTTATTTTCGTTCTACCTGGACGCCCACTAGCCGATTTGCGATACACCGAAGCAACAGGCCGGGCGGTCATAGTCCATGAAGAAACAAAAGCCGAAGCCCGTATGCTGGCTCTCGAAGATGCGCTTTATCTGGCGGCATTACAAGGCGGCGCCCGGATTGACGGATTTTCAGCCGTCAGCGCAGATACTAGCCTAAGCGATCATTTCGTCATCAGACCTGCCAGCATGATCATGGATTATGCGGTGATCAATGAAGTTGAGGATGAAACCCATTATTCCGTCACCATCCGGGCGGTTATTGGGGAGAAGCCAGAACAGCAATGCCAGCGTTCCCGTGTTAATGCGACGATGTATAAGCCAATGATTAAGATCAATCCGAAAGTCCCGTCCTGGGCGGCAGCACACGCGCATATGATGGTCAAAGAGATTTTAGCTGAGGTAGATAATCACCCACAGATTAAAATGACCAATGCGAGTAACCGCAGTTTTTCGGCAAAAAACTTGTCTAATACTAATGATGATTTTGATTATATGGCCCTAACAAGTGGCAAGACCCATGTTCATGATGGCGATTTTGCTATTGTCCCGGAAATATATATTGATCATGCGCGTAACGCTAATGGGGTTATTCGCATGGAGCATCTGACCGTCACCTTTGTCATGAATGGATTTCACGGCAAGACATATATGCCAGCGTTTAGTGAAAGCATCATTGCTGAGATACCGTTCAGCACAAAGACGCCATTTAGGGCAATAAATCACCTCACAAAGTCTTCACGTACTGAGCGGACAGCGGCGTTATCACAACCTATTCCGTATTTTGTCAATGCCGCAACAGAAGCTATGCTATGCCAGCCACTGATTGCAACTTTGGCAAAACAAGGTGATATGCTGACCGTGCCTTTTGGTCGTCAGCAAGGCTTGAATGAAAACTCACTAGCCGTAGCCAATGGCGGTGATACTGGCTGGACAGTGCTAAAAATTACTGCCCTTAATGACCAATCCGCAACACTGAGCCCGCTTGATACGTCACATAATATCAGCATATTAGAAGGCAAATCTGTTGAATTCATGGAGCTAACACAATGATGAAAGCTAAAACGCTTATTCTGGCCGCATTGCTATCTGGCCTGCCAGCCCTCGCCATGGCCAATTCTCAGCCCTTTGTGGTGCTTGAGTATCAGAGCTATGGCAAAAATGGCATCATGCCTGATAATCCGTTTGTTATTGATCAGAATTATTCGGCTAAACATACCGTCCAGCCTGGCGAAACGCTAAGTCATGTAATGGAAAAGCATTACATTGGTAGTGGTTTGAATATGCGGTTTATCGAAATGGCTATTGTCATGAAAAACAAACATGCTTTTGTCCGTAACAATCCCAATTATCTCTATGCAGATAAAATCCTGCATCTGCCTTCTTTGAATGAAATCAAGGCGATGATAATGGGGCAGAACGAAGATCAGGGCGATGATAACTTCACGATCAGCAATGACATCTATTTTTTCGGCAGTTAAACGCAGCTCAATTCTGGCTGTTGTCGCTGTTATCAGCACCGCTAGTCATGCGAGCCAAATGACGGATGAGGCATCGCTGCAACTTAAGGCGCCAACGTTAATGACAGGGGTCGAGCTGATCAATCAGATTAATGCAACGCTGGGCAAGCATGATATTGATGGCAACCCTCTGGTAAATCCCAAGCAAAAGTTTATCCGCTGTGATCATGATTTTAACATCAAACCGCTGTTCAAGAGCTGGAAAACGATTAAGCTAACCTGTCCATCTGATGATAAATGGCGGCTGCTGGTGCGGGTCAAAATAAATGCTTTTGACAACCCGCTAACGACTTCTGATACCAATTCAGACAGTATGGCGATACCGCTACCAAAACCAAAACCAAAACCCGAAATATCAACAGCAAAATCAGTATCTTATGCCTCACAAGATGCGCCACAATCAAAGCATCATTTGCGCGCGGTTGCCTTAACCCGAAGCATGACAAAAGGTGAAGTGATCAGCGCCGCCGATCTGATGATGATATCAATCACTCCGCAACAAAATACCGGCATTTTTATTAAACCTGACGATCTCATTGGCCGCCGCGTTAAGACTGCCATTCATGCAAATAAGCCTATTTATTCGCATCAGCTTGCTCCGTTTTACATGGTTGAACAAAAAAAGCCGGTTACTATTGCTTTTTCGCACCAGGGAATTTATGTTGAAATGACTGGCGTATCGTTGGAAAACGGTCAGTTTGGTGAGGTTATTAAGGTTGAAAACCTGTCTAGCGGCAAGACTGTTTTTGGAAAAGTTATTGGCAACAGAAAAATTTCACCAATTCACTAACATATTCTTAATCTGCGTCGTTTAACATCTTGAGGAGGCTAGACCAATGGTAGAGTCCATTAAAAATATGATGAACAGGGTTGATATTCAGCGCAGTCGCGTAGCAGATGCTCAAACCTCAACTGCTTCACCGGCAAAGGCAGCAAAACCGACTGCTCCTGCTGGCACAGCTGAGAATGGCATGGTTTCACAAAAAGTAGTGGCAGAGCTTGCAAAGCAGCCGCCTGTGAATTCCGAAGCCGTTAGCCGCATCAAAAAAGCGATTTCGCAAGGTAAATATCCTATCGATGTCGATCAGATTACTGATGCATTGATGGATGCTTACCGTGATCTTAAAAGCTAAATCAGACCGTTAAGGATTCTGATGTCGGATAACCTTGTTGAAAATTATTGTAGCATCATTGAGCGACTGCTTGATGATGTTTTAGGTGCTTCTATGGAAGCAGATGCCCAGCTCATATCAACGACATTTCAAGCACAGCTATCAGAAACGCTCAATCTTATGCAGGCGGATATGGAAAAAGGGCTTCTTGTTCCAAGTCCTGAGGATAAACTGCGTTTGCTGGCAGTGATGGAAAAACTGTCGGCATTAGAAAGCCATACACATTCGCATTTAAGCTGGTTCGATGATCTGGCTAAACGCTTGCAAAACAAAGATGATATTTAGGCGGATCATGAAACATCAAAACGATGAATTACATCGTAAAGATGGTTTTCTCACATGTCATAAAAACCGACCTGTTGCCTATTGTGACATTTAACCGACCTGTCTTGCGGTTAAGCATTAGCACCATTTCTTCATTTGACGCTATCATCTGATCTTCGGTTATACTGCCGATAGGGATAGAATATTCATCCTCAATTTCAATGACCGTCAGATCAGCACCAGCCTTGTCATCATTAATAATCAGCTCATGCAAGCCAACCGCATTATAAGGGCAAGTATAGGTCTCATGTCGAAATCGCTCACAGCCAGCAAGCAACCCTGCCGCTATTATTCCGCATGCCCCACATAATCCTGCCAGCAGGCGGCGGCGGCTATGCATTATCATCGGCATCATCAGCAGCATCATCGGCAGCTGTTTCTGCTTCATCGTTCATATCATCAAGGCCGCTATCATCATCATCTTTATCAATGACCTCGGCTTTTCCAGAATCAATTAATCGCCGGGCATCTTCGTTAAAGGCATCAATAACAACGCCAGACGGAAACCGCACATTATTAACCTCAGCGTTTTCAATAATCCGAACTCGCATCCAATTGCTTGGTTCGGCATCGCCCGCTTCACTTTCCAAAGGTTCAGCATCAGTTTCTTTTTCCATTTTCTTGGCCATCATGACATTGCTATGCCGATCTTTAATATTTTCGACACTGTCATCAATCTCATCATCGACATCTTTCATGAAGATGATTTTTTCACGCAGCAAATATACCCTTGCCGCCAGCACACCTAGTCGTTTCTGATCATTTTCCTCATGATTGAGAAGACCTTTTATAAATTGCGTCATCTCTTGCAGGTTTTTACCTTCACATTTCTGAATTACCGCATCGCGCACCTTAATTGTCGTCGCCGACAGATTGCTGCTTTTCAAGTTTTCCAAATCAGATATTGATTCCATTTTCATCCCCTTTTCACAAGTTGGCATCCTTCTTGCAAATTTCGCACCAGAATGAACTTACGCAATTATGAAAATTTGAAACTTATTATAGACGGATAATGCCATGAAGGGAATTGCAGATACACTAGGATTACATAGCGCCGCATTAGTTTTGCGGAATAAGCGCAATATGATTCTTGCATCCAATATTTCCAATGCCGCGACGCCTAATTTTAAGGCGCGTGACATTAATTTTGAGCAAGAAATGGCAAAAGCACAAAGCACCGGACCTATGACAACAACTCATACTCAACATATTCCTATCTCTATGGCGGCCCCTGGCAAAGACATCCTTTATCGCCAGAGTGTTAATGCGTCCATGGATGGAAACACTGTTGAGCTGGCTGTTGAACAGCTTGAGTTTTCAGAAAATGCGATGCGCTATCAAACCAGCTTAACCTTTCTTAACAACAAAATTGCCGGGCTGATGTCGGCGATTAAGGGAGAATAGATATGGCTGATATTAAAAATGTTTATGACATTGCTGGCCGTTCTATGGCGAGCCAGCTGATCCGGATGAACACTATTGCCAGTAATATTGCCAATGCTGGCACCATGACTGGCAATCCCAAAGAAGCGTATAAATCCATCAAGCCTATTTTTGAGAGCACCTATGCTGATCAATTTGGGCAAACCGGCATTGCATCTGTCACGGTGACGGATGTTGTTGAAATGGATATGAGTCCTTCACGAATTTTCATGCCCTTCCACCCGCAAGCCGATGAAGAAGGATATGTTTACGGCGCCGCCGTCAATATCGAAGAAGAATATGTCGAGATGATGGAAACCAGCCGCCAATACCAGAACAATGTTGAGGTGATCACAACAATGAGAGCCTTGGATATGCGAACCATCAATATGGGCAAATAAGCCAACGGAGTGAACAATGATTGACCCTGCTAGCCAGAACCAGCTGAATACGATCCTTCAGAAACTGGGTGTGAATAAAAACGAAGAAGAAAAAGCCAATAAGGATCAGCTTGGCCAAGAGGATTTTCTGAAGCTGATGACGACTCAGCTGCAGAATCAGGACCCTTTTGCACCAATGGAAAATGCTGAGTTTATTGCCCAAATGGCGCAATTTTCTACCGTTACAGGCATTACTGAAATGGGTGAAAGTCTCAAATCACTTTCTAGCCAGATTAAAGAGTTTCGTGTCGCCACCGCATCTAGCCTGATGGGTGCGTCCGTCATGGTGCCTGGAAACGTTGCGCGCCCTGACAGCAATGGTGAGATTCATGGCATGATTGATCTGCCATCATCCTCAACCATGACACAGCTGACGTTTTCTGATGCTACTGGCACGCCAATTCATAGCATGGATTTAGGCCCGCAAGCATCTGGTCTGACCGGTTTTGCATGGGAAGATATCCCAGCCGATATCGTCAATAGCGAGGCGCCTTTACGGGTTGATGTTTTTGCCGATTTTGGCAATGGCATGGAAAACCTGACCCCATCCGTATTTGCCGAAGTCTTTTCCACCTCAGTGGGTGATGACAGCGATGGCGTTATGCTGGATGTCCGCGATTATGGGCAAGTTCGGGCTGCTGATGTCTTACGCTTCCGCAAGGCCGGCGCCCCCGCTTCTGAAACCTTATAGCCTCTGAAACTTTATAATTTGGTCAATACATAAATACTGTCACTTGAAGGAGTAATACCATGTCGTTCTACACCGCTCTTACCGGCCTTAACGGTTCGTCAGCAGATATTTCAGCAACGTCGAACAATATTGCCAACGTTGGCACGACGGGCTTTAAGCGAAGCCGAGTTGAATTTGGTGATATTTTTGCTACATCGCCATTGCAGAACGCATCTTCATCGATCGGTTCAGGTACCATTCTTAAAGGGATTAAACAGCAGTTTACTCAGGGTAACATTGCTGCCTCATTGAACGCGCTTGACCTTGCTATTTCAGGACAGGGGTTCTTTGCTTTGAAGCCATCCCTGACCTCTGCCCAGACCGTTTATACAAGAAACGGTTCATTGAACGTTAATAACGACCGTTATGTTGTTGACTCTGCGGGTCAGTATCTCTTGACTTATCCTGTTAACACAGATGGTTCCGTTACCGCCAAAGACCTTGACAGTGCCGTGCCTCTACAATTGCCAGTGACATCTGGTGATCCACAAGCGACATCGAATATCAAACTGGGTGTTAACGTTAATGCGGCATCAGACGTTGTGATAGACAGACAGCAGTTTCAGGACGGTTATTCTTTTGACCCGAATGATCCTGAAACTTTCACAAACTCAACATCAATCACGATCTTTGATGACTTGGGTAACCCAACGATTGCAACCGTTTATTTCATTAAAACTCAGGCCGCATCAGCTGATGATCCAACAAACAAATATGATACGCGGCTGGTGATTAATGACACTATTATTAATCCTGATCTGGTTAGCGCGGTGGATGATGCTGGCAAACAGATTTTTGTTGACCGTTTTGGCCAGCAAACCACAACAATCCCTGATGATAACTACTTTATCGAGGGCAAAGGCTCACCTCTCTATAAGCTAGATGATTTGCAAACTCTGGTGCCATCACAGCCAGCACGGATTAGCGGTGAAGCGACCAGTTTTGACTTTGGAGAAGAAGGGGACAAGCTGGTTGAGATTGTGACCGACCCATTACAGTTCAAAGCGACTCGTGAAGCTGGTGCTGATGGTGATGTCTATTGGGGTAAAGATTTCCTTCTGGTTAATGTCGATGACTCTGACCAGCCGGTCAGCATTGATATCAATCCTGGCCTTTACAACGCTGATCAGTTAGCAGCAGAAGTCGAGCGAGCGATTAATGCCGCTTATGGTGATGACCGCAAGTTTCAGGTTGAGCAAAATGTTGATGATACTATCACAATAGATTTCCAGCGCGTTGGTGCAGACGGTGCCGTAACTTCACTGACTAACAAGGTTTCAGTCGAACTTCTTGGAACAGATAGTTATGAAACAGAATTGATCGGTGATGATTTTGCCATCGAAGGCACTTCGCCAGATTTCACTAAAGAGCAGTTCTTGGCACATACTCAGGTTCGCATGAATGAAACCCTTAATCAATATGGCAGAACTCATAATGATGATCCCCTCGGAATTGGTGGGCTTCAATTCACCAAGTCACGCGGCGAGAGCATTTCTTCTGTCTATGAATATACTCAGGTCGTTCAGTTTGAGCGTGCCGATGATCCAACAGATCAGCAGTATATGGTTCACTCCTTTAATGGTAGCCGGCCAACGCTTAGCGTTCATTCTGTCCTTAATGAAGTCGAAGGCAATGGCACAAACTTTATCGAATATTCAGCAACTGAAAACCGCTTGAGAATATTTGTTGAGGATCAGAATAATTCCAGCGCTGATCTTACAGATTATGAACAAGGCCGCAGCATTATTTTGGCTGGCGATGATACATTCTCTGGTGATCTAAATGGTCGTACCTTTGTGATATCTTCAACAGGCACGAGTGATGGAGGATATAAATATATTGACGTCAGCACATCTGGCCTTGCCTTATCAGATGGTGATTTCAACATCGCCGCTTCTGATGCTGATCAAGTCTATGTCCTAACCAGCCCATCTGATGATGAGCCTACTGTTGAGGCGTTTTTTGAAGGTTCCTACTCTGTCTATGACGGAGCAAAAGAACAATATAGTAGCCAGCGTATCGTCTTGAGAGAAATACAAGGCTCAACCGCAGACACATCAGCAGGTGCGTTTATTGCTAAAGACTGGCTCATTGCAAACGGAACAGAAACTGCAAGCGCCACTAATCTGTCTACAAACCTTCAAAGCCTGGGGCTTGAAAACCTGATCCACCCTATGGTCATCACCGAAGGGACTCTGGTTGATTCATCTGATTTCGAGCTAGTGTTTTCCGACGGAACAAACAGCCTGACTATTGCGACAGATGGCACAGGCGACACGACTGCCGGGGCGACACTTGATGCCTCTGCGAGCGCTGGTGAAGGATTGGAGGCGATCAAGGATGAGTTACTTACCTTAACTGATCTGAGTGGGTTTTCCTTTACCTTCCTCAATAGTGATGGCGAAGTTCTATACAGAACAACCGCCTTTGATGATGATGGCGTAGAAAGTATATCCTGGAACACATCTGGCACAGAATTAATTGACGTAACCACCAGTGTTTCCGGCTCTACAACCATTTCATCAATGTTGGTCAGTCGTGATGATATGACAGATTTCTCTGTATCCTCGACTGATGCTACCGCACAATTTGCTGCCAGCATTACAGGTGAAAACAATTCTGCGCCAACAGCTATTAATAGCGCCAGCACGGCGACTGATCTGACGACTACCGTCCTTTCTTCTTCAAGCATTGATTGGGTTGATGAGAAAGACCCGCCGGTAAAGGTTGGTTATGATGATATTAACCAGCGTTTAAGCTTTGAGGTTGACCGTACGGTTCTTGGTTCAGGAACAGATAGTAACTTTAATTCCTTCTCTGTTTACGGCTCAAGCACTCAAACCGGGATTAATAACCTTGGTCTTACCAATGCTGATAACGCGCCGCGTGTCCAAATCAGGGGTGGTGAGGTTCTGCATGGTGATCCATTTGTTGCCACAGGCGAAGAAATTCAGCCAAACGATAAGCGATTTGGCATCAAGGTTGAGTATAATTCCGAGTTTCAGAACTTCAGTATATCAAGCGGAACAACAGGTGAAGATATTGCTGCCAATGGTGCCATCGGCGTATCAAATGAGCAGAAATCATCCAATATTCAGGTTGGCCGCTATGCTATCAGTGAAACCACGGGTGCGCGTGTTGCTCAGGCTTATGATGTTGACGCTACGATCATTGGTAATGGTGATAACTCACTCTTTGGTCTGGGACAGACGAAAAATGACTTCCTCTTTGAAGCTGGCACAGGTCTGAAAGCGACCCCAGCGCAAGCGATTGGGGCCAGTGCCAACGAACCCCTAACCAACGTCTTTAAGTTATCTACCCAGAACGGTGATAATGTCTTTAACGTATCGGTTAACGGTATCACGGGTATTATCGAAGTTCCTGCGACATCATATGTGGGAACAACACTTGCCGAAGCCCTGCAAACACGGATTAACCAGATTGCTGATCCGGTTACTGGCGATACTATCGGCGGCGTTACTGTATCTTACAGCAGTGAGTCTAACAGCTTTACCTTCTCAACCGGGACAACAGGTTCTGATTCAACAATTAAGGTGAAAGGCGCGGCGCGTCTGGGGCTTGATGATGTTCCTCTTGGTGTGGGTTCAGTGCCAGAGATTTATAATCTGGTGCAAGCAACTGATGCTGATGGTGTGGCGCTATATGTTGATGCTAATGGCGAGGTTGTGACTAACCCACCTGAAAATATTGTTGAGGGGTATTACCCACTTTATATTGATGAAGGTGAGCTGACATTTGATAAAACAGGTAAATTGTTAAGCCCGAAAAACCTTGTCCATTATGAAAAGCAGGAAGAAGGTTTCTCTATCGCGCTGGATGTTGACTTCTCTACCTCAACTCAGCTTGCGCAGCCATTCTCGGTGCTAACCGTGGAGCAGGATGGTTTTACCTCCGGCCGACTGGATGGTATTGAAATTGACTCATCAGGAACGATCCGCGCTAACTATACCAATGGTCAGAATAATCCGTTGGGTAAGATTGTTGTTGCTAACTTTAACAACCAGAACGGATTGAAGCAGATTGGTAACGCGACTTATACGGAAACCGCTGTTTCAGGTACGCCGCAGGTTGGTGAAGCGGGATCAGAGGGCTTTGGTAATATTCTTTCGGGTTCGCTTGAGCGATCAAATGTTGATATCACCGAGGAGCTGGTGAACTTGATTACCGCCCAGCGAAACTTCCAGGCGTCAGCCAAGGCGATTGAAACAACAACCGGTCTGACCCAGACAATCATTAACATTCGTATGTAATGCATTTGGGCTAACCAACAGCTATCAAGAGGCTAAACCATGGACAGATTTATTCATACCGCACTTAACTCACTCAATATTGTTAAGGATAATGCGTTTATTCGGTCAAACAATCTGGCTAATAATTCTGTCCCTGGTTTCCGTGCTGACTATCACTTGAAGACGGCTGGCACGGCGTTTATTGACTCGATGAATACGCATGTAACCCGTGGTTTATCAATCAAGGATGATAGCAATATGTTTGATGCAGCATCAGGCACATTGAATGAAACAGGCAACGCGCTTGATGTTGCTATTCGCGGTGATGGGTATTTCATTACCGACGCCCCTAATGGCATGTCGCTTTCACGGCGCGGTGATTTTTCAACCAATACCGACAGTCAATTAATCAATGGCTCCAGCGCTGTGATGTTAGATAATAATCTCCAGCCAATTACTGTTCCACCATATCGGGCAATTGATTTTACAGAAACTGGTGACATCGTTATTGAGCCATTAAACAGTGAACCAGGCACAAAACAGATTGTTGCGACACTTGGTTTAACATCACCAACAGCACCTCTGAAAAAGTTTCCAGATGGTGAGATACGCTATGATGATGGCTCACAAATTGTGGCTCTGCAAGATGTCAGAGTGGTCAATAAATATCTTGAGATGAGCAATGTTAATCTGATGGAAGAATTGGTCACCTCAATCGAAGATCAGCGTATCTTTGAGATTAATCTCAAGCTGGTAAAATCTGCCGAAGAAATTGATCGCGGCGGCTCAAGTCTGATGAGATTGCCGACTTAATCTTTTCTTTAGCCTGTTCTTTTTCATTAGTTTATGTTTCTGCTGTTGCTTTCCCAGCATATTCCATTTAGCCCAATTCTGTTTGGCACGGGTCTTGCAAATCCTTATTAGAACAATGTTTTCTTTAAGGAGTTTCAGCCATGTCAACCAGTTCCATGCATGTAGCAAAAACCGGTCTCAATGCTCAGCAGACCAGAATGCAGATTATTGCTAACAACCTTGCCAATGTGAACACAACCGGTTTCAAACGTGACCGCGTCAATTTTGAAACGCTGTTATATCAGGTGCGCCGTTCAGCTGGTGACCAAACTTCAGCCGATACAGAATTGTCATCATCCTTTGCGGTTGGTACTGGTGTCCGAACCCTCAACACCCAAAAATTGATGTCACAAGGCAGCCTTATAACAACCGATAACGCACTTGATGTGGCCATTGAAGGCGCAGGTTTCTTTCAAGTGCTGCTGCCTGACGGCCGCCTCGGATATACGCGCAATGGAACCTTTTCACAAAACTCTGATGGCGTCTTGTCGACCTCAAGCGGCTATGTTCTACAGCCTGAAATTCAGATCCCCGACAACGTCACCAATATCAATATTTCTGGTGATGGTATCGTCAGTGCCACCGTTGCTGGTGAGATTGGCGCACAGGAACTTGGGCAGATTACAATCGCCGATTTTACTAACCGCACAGGGCTTCAGCCTATTGGTGAGAGTTTCTATGTTGAGACCGAAGCCAGTGGCGCAGCAGCAGTTGCGAACCCGACTGAACAGGGATTTGGTAAATTAATCCAAGGCTCGCTCGAAGCATCAAATGTTAATGTTGTGCAAGAATTAGTCAGCATGATTGAAACTCAGCGCGCTTATGAGGTCAGCTCTAAATCCATCACATCAGTGGATGAGATGCTGCGCTTTATTTCACAGAACCTCTAATCATTATTGGCGTAATCTCATGGCTTATTCTCGCATTTTAAAATTCTTATGTCCGACTATTTTGCTGTTTTCTGGCTTGCTGTTTTCTGGCTGTACCACATATGTTGAAAATGTCGTATCAGAAGATTATGAGCCTATTTTTCAGGAAGCTGCGGATATTGTTGAAGAAGCCCCAACTGGTGGGATTTATTCAAATAATGGTCAAGGGTTTTTCCCATCGACACGGCGTAATCGGCAAGTTGGCGATATCATCAGCGTGACGATGCTGGAGACTTTCAGCGCCACCAAATCAAGCAGCGCGGCGAGCAGCAAAACTGATGCTTTTGATGTTACCCTTCCAACAGGTATACCAAACATTTTAACTGGCGGCTTTAACAACGGCTCACTTACAAGTGGTACAGCTCAGAACTTTGCAGGCTCAGGCTCAGCATCACAATCAAACAGCCTGACAGGTACAGTTTCAGTCACGGTTATGCGGGTTTTTGCCAATGGTAATCTTGAGATTGGTGGTCAGAAAAAACTGACCCTGACGAATGGTGATGAATATGTTCGCGTCCGCGGCATTGTTCGTCCCGAAGATATTTCAGAAGATAATGTGATTTTATCTAGCCGTATTGCTGATGCCCAGATTATCTATATCGGCGCAGGTCAAGTTAATGACAGCGTCAACCAAGGCTGGCTAAGTCAAGGACTTCGTGCCATTTCGCCTTTCTAGGAGCCGAGTATGTTAAGACTGATACGTCATCTCATCCTGACAGTTATGATCCCGATAATGGCATTAGTCATGATGCCAATATTTGCGCATGCTGACCGTCTCAAAGACATGACATCTATCGCTGGCGTTAGAAGCAATCAGCTGATCGGATATGGTGTTGTTGTTGGTCTGGCCGGATCAGGTGATGGCTCATCCACTCTCACCCAGCAGTCATTGGAAGCCCTCATCTCACAATTTCGGATCAATATTGATGCCGCTAATCTGAGCGCAAAAAATGCGGCTGCTGTCATGATCACCTCTGAGCTGCCCCCCTTCACTAAACCGGGGCAGACGATTGATATAACGGTCTCTACCCTTGGCGGGGCAAAATCCCTGCGAGGCGGCACCTTGCTGATGACGCCCTTGCTTGGCGCTGATGGCGAAACCTATGCTATCGCGCAGGGTAATCTGGTTGTTGGCGGTCTTGGCGTAACTGGCAATGATGGCTCATCTGTGATTGTAAATATCCCCACTGTTGGCCGCATCCCAGGCGGTGCTGTGGTTGAACGGATGGTTGAAACGCCATTTCTTAATGCTGAGAATATTATTCTTAATTTGCATAAAGGCGATTTCAGCACCGCCACGAATGTTGCCGAAGCCGTGAATGAGATTTTTGGTAATGATGTCGCTGTTCCTCTCGATAGCTCATCTATTAAAGTCCGGGCACCTGTTGATCCTTCGCAGCGTGTTGCATTTTTAAGCTTGCTTGAGAATATTGAAGTCGAACCTGCTCAACCGGCAGCGAAAGTCATTATTAACTCGCGTACTGGCACCATTGTCATAGGCGGGAATGTTCGGGTAACGCCTGCGGTCGTAACGCATGGCTCATTGACTGTCCGTGTGGAAGAAGACACCGATGTCACCACAACAGGCACAACAACAGCAACCGATGGTGTGGTCACGACGGCGCCGGGTGCTGCCGTCACAACACAAGATACAGAGATTACGATCGAAGAAGAGCCAGCCAAAGCCTTTATCTTTGATCCAGGAACCGAGCTTTCGGACATTGTTGATGCCATTAACGCGGTTGGTGCGGGTCCAGCTGATATGGTGACTATTCTGGAAGCCTTGCGCGAAGCTGGTGCGCTTCGGGCGCAACTTATCATCATATAGGAAAGATCAATCATGCTTGAACCTATGAGTAACATGCCCAGCATTAATCAGCTGACTGAGGATAAAACCCTCGCCGCATTAGATAATAACAAGGACAGCAAATCGGATGAGTTGCGTGATGTCGCAGAACAGTTTGAAGCTATATTTCTGAATTTTATTTTGAAACAGGCAAGAGCGGCAAAACTGGCTGAAGACCCGTTGTCAAACTCAGCATCCAAGACCTATCGTGATATGCTGGATCAGCAATATGCCTCCAGCTTATCTGGTGATGTTGATCTCGGCATTGCCGAAGGATTGATGCGTCAGTTCGGAAAGCTTGTGGAGTAGTAAGCCATGGCAGGCTTGTTTGAGATTGGTAAATCTGGCCTTAATTCTTACAGAGAGGCGCTTTCTGTAACTGGCCAGAATATTGCCAACATCAACACCGATGGATACAAAAGACGCGAAGCAACATTAGAAGAAATGAAAGGTGCGACCGGCGGTATCACCGAAATTTCTTCACAAGTTGGGCTTGGAGTAAGAGTTGACGGCATCCGCCGATCCTTTGATGAGTTTCTTTTGAATAAAGCGCGTAATGCGCGATCAGATTATGAGAACTCACAAAACTTTCTTACTTATATTTCTGATCTGGAAAATACCCTGCTTCCTGGTGATGCTAATATCAGCAATGCCATTGGCAGCTTTCTGTCATCATTCCATGAGGTTGCGAGCAATCCCACCGATAATGGCCCGCGCATTATAACCATGCACAACGCCGAATATGTTGCCGAGATTTTCCACAATACGGTTGGCATGACCGAGGAGCTGATGGACGGTTTGATGACCCAAACCGAACAAGCCATTTCAGAGCTGAACAATCTGACATTCAGTCTGGCCAAAATAAATAGAGACCTCATTTCCGCTAGCTCAAATGCCCAAAACGCATTAATGGATAACCGTGATGCTGTTCTCGACAAAATAAGCGATTATGTTGGCATCACGACGGTTCTGGAAAATAATGGCATTGCAACCGTATCCTTAGGTGATACTGGCAATGGCCCGGTGTTGGTTAAGGCTAATAAATCAAACCGGCTTAGTGCTGAAACAGGTGATAATAACATCAATTTCTTCACCTCAAATGGGTCAACACAAAGCCTGACCACTCAAGTCAATAGCGGCAGACTTGGCGGCATCAACGATGCCTATTACACAATGTCAAACACCATATCTGAATTGGATGGTCTTGCCTTTAAGCTCATTCAAGAAGTCAATGCCGTTCATAAAGACGGGATCGACCTTGAGGGCATTACAGGCAAAGAGTTCTTCACAAACGTCAATTTCAACGTCATTCCAAGTGGCTCAAACCTGGGCTTTTCGGACGCAGAAATTGAGATTACTGACTATGATATCCTAAGCTCATCGCAAATCACCCTCACCTATTCTGAGGATAATGCCCTATGGACAGCTAAGAATAAGTCTGGCCAGACGCTTGCGAGCGGCCGTGAGAATATTTCTCTATCTGGTATGCAGGTCACAATTAATGGCACAGCAGAAGACGGCGACCAGATTATGGTCACACCAGCTGAAGGCGCCGCGTCTTCTATTGCTCTCGCCATTATTCGTCCCGAAGAAATTGCCGGCGCGCTGCCTATTCAGATTTCCGCAGATATCACAAATGAGGGTAACGCGAGTTTAATCGCCACCAAGACCGCGAGCGCCACAACCAGTGACAGTATTCCTATGATCAATGACATTATAGGCGATGGGCATTCCGCCATAGGCGCGTCACAATTCATCCGTGATGGTGCTGTTGCTATTATCCCATCTGATGTTACGGCGGTTGATCTGATCAGCTTAATCCAGCAATCCAGCGTTCAGTTTTCTGTCGCTGACGCGGCGGTGATTGAGATATCAGATTTATCCATAGTCATTGATGATGGGGTCAATGCGGCGAAAACCTATACCTTTGATTTGAGCAATTATGCCACCACGATCAATAGTGATAGCACGTTAAGCGATGATGATAAGTTCTTTTGGACAGATGCCTCAAAGATCGCGCATCTGATGAATATTGGCGCGCTTAAAGCAACGAATACGGTTGATTTGGATAGCGATGGCAACCCGGCAGAATTCACGTTAGATGATCTAGGCGGTTATGTTTCCGGCAATAGTGGCAACCTCAATATTGCCCTTAATAGCAACGAGATTACATCTGGCACCATAACGATTGATAATTATCCAGATGTCTCAGGCGTTATCAGCTCACGCATTGATAGCAGCTCAGATATTCAGATACTCACCCGTAATGGCCGGCATATAGCAGGCAGCAGTTATTCTGGCGTCACCAGTCTGGTCACCGAAGATAATGGGTTTTATGCAGAGGCTGAATACAATTCCGACTACCTAAACCTGTCAGGCGATAGCGGCTATATGGGCATGACCGTAACCACGCAAAGTGATTATGCATCTGACCTCATTAGTGTGACCGACACAACTACCGGGCATATCATCACCTTTGACAGAAACAGCGATATAGATAGCAAAGATAGCTCATCGGATGGGCTTAAATCATCGGCCGGGATTTTTAGCTATGCGCTGACTGTTGATAATATCTCTGTCACTTTGGATGAAAGCAATGTTGATGGCGACACACCCGCCGCCATTGCTCAGGCCGCCTTGAATGAGATTAGAAGCACCGCCCCAATCGCCAGCCTGACAGGGATAAGCAGCCTGATTAATAATGAGACGATTGTGCTGACCAATGCACAAAAATCGACGCTGGACACAACCGGACAATTAAAGATCACGCACGCCAATATTGACTATTATTTAACTTATGAGAACAGCACCTATGCGATTGCTGGTGGCCGCAATGATCAGCTGTCATTAAGCTTTGACGATAGCACGCAAACCATTAGTTATAGTTATCCTGATCTACCTGAAGATGGCGATAGCCTCGTGCTCAGCTTTGAAGATCAGGAATATACGCTGACCATGAATAATGGCAATATTGATGTCACAGGTGGTGAAGATGGCCGTCTTTTTGTGAGTTATGATGATACCTATACGCTCAATATCGCGGCAAATAATGGTAGCATTTCGGCAAGCGAGATCACCATTGTTGATGATAGTGTGATAAGCAATAACTCCACTATGGCGCTGAGCTTTGGATTGATCAGCGTCAGCTCATCGCCGACAACCAGTTTCAGTTATAATAGCGCAACCTATGATCCGACAACGATAAGCGGGGCATATACCGCGCCAAATTATGACTTTACGATTAGTGACAACACATTGATCATTGAGAAAGATGCCAATTATCTCAGCGACACCATTACGATCAGCTCAACCGTGGTCAGCAAGGGCGGATCAAGAGTTCAGATCACCGACCTGCCTGACGAAGAGCTGATTATCTTTTTGACGGGAAGCGATGATGGCAACGGGACACGCGCACGCGCGCTCAGCGCCTCCTATGACACAGCCAGCATAGATGTCGACAGCTTGCCGCGTGATATCACCATTAACGTCACCGATGCCAGTACTGGCACGGTTGAAATTGTTGACACATTGACAGGAACATCACTAGCAACGCGAACCCTCAATAGCGACAGCAAGACGACTGCCGCTGGCTATGAGTTTGATTTTAGTGGTCAGCTTTTTGATAATGATAGCTTTGTTATCAGCAACAATGCTGGCGGCGTCTATGACAATCGTAATCTGCATCAAATGATTGCTCTGGGCGAAGCCAATAGCGATGGCAAGGGCGGATTTCAGGACATCTTTTCTGAGTTGGTGCTTGAAATTGGCTCGGATATTCAGTCGACTGATATTATTGTTCAAGCCACCAAGGCATTGCGTGATGCCAGTATTGAGGCTGAGTCCATGTATTCTGGCGTCAATCTGGATACCGAAGCCTCTAATCTCATTGAATATCAGCAGGCTTATCAGGCCTCGGCACGGATTTTGCAAACTGCCAGAGAAATCTTTCAGCAGTTGCTGGATGTGATCTAATATCATCTGGTTAAAACGATCTGGCCGATACGGTCGGGGGAGCAAGGGCTATGCAGATAAGCACAAAAGTATTCAATGATCAGGCACTGGCAAAGTTCGCTGATACCAACCAAAATATTCAAGAGACACAATCCCGTATCTCAACAGGGAAGAACCTGCTTAGGGCCTCTGATGATCCTGTTGCTGCGGCGAATATTTCTGTCGCCAAAGATAAGCTGAAAGACCTGTCGCAATTCGAAAAGAATATTGATAAAGCGACTGGTCGATTAGAATTATGCGAAGTCTCTATCACCGAAATGCAGAATATTTGTACGCGCATTTATGAGTTGTCATTAATGTCGGCTAACGACACTTATAATGCCAGCGACCGCGCGACCGTTAAGGCGGAAATTCAATCGCTCAAGGAAATGATGATCGCGCTCGCCAATACTAAAGACATGAATGGCGATGCCGTTTTTGCCGGATATAAATCGAATATTATTCCCTTTGTTGCGGATAATAGTGGAACGGTTGCATTTTATGGCAATCAAGGCACGAGCATGTTGCAAATCTCAGAAACGCAGAAAACAGCCACAACAATTAATGGCTCCGACGCTTTTATGCGGATCAGTACAGATAATGGTTACAGAGATATTTTCAGCATAGTTGATGATATCACCACAGCGCTCGATGCAAACACCGTCAATAAAACCGCGATTAATGATATTCAGGATGCGGCAGATCATTTTGGCATAAAGATGACTGAGATTGGGTCATTGATCAATGTCTCAGACAAGCAAAAATCAGTGATTGAAAAACGCATCCAGGCTGTCACCGAAGACCTCTCTACCATGGAGGACGCGGATTTGGCGCAATTGGTATCGACGCTGCAGAATCTCTTGCTGACAAGAGATGCCTCACAGCAGAGTTTTGCTCTCATCGGACAACAGAGCTTGTTTGATTACATTCGCATGTAATCGCGCCAATCCCTTGATAATTCTGCGACCACCCTATGCCGCTACGTTCTGGCAAGCAATTTGCATATATATCTATTATCTCTATTAGAAGGAATGTTTGATTATGATCAGCAAAGGTAATACCAATTTCTCTAGCCCGGCTAACATCAGCTCACCAATGCAACCCAATGTGTTGATGTCGCCAACAAAAGAACAACAGGCTTTTGCCAGATTAGAAAAAGTGTATATTAAAGCTGATTATACAACAGCAGAAAAGCTGGGGCGGCGGCTCTGGAAATCATTAAGAGATGATCCTACCTATCTAAAACTAATGGGTCTGATTAAAATCAAGTTAGAGAAATATGAGGACGCCGCTAAATATTCCAAAGAAGCCCAGAAATATGATGTCACTCCTGAGGCTACTATCAATCTTGCCCATGCTCTATTTGGATTAAAATCTTTCCAAGACGCTCTGGATGAATTGAATAAAGTTGACATATTTGAAAAGCAGTTTTTGCATGGCTTCAAATTGAAAGCCAAGCTGTTATTTAAAAAAGAAGATTTCGATATTCTTAAAGAAGAATTGGAATTCTATATTGATAAATACAAAGATGACCTTGATTTCTTCATGGCACATTCGGCTTGTGAGACAGAACTTGGAAATACCGAAGCATCAATCCGTAGTCTTCATTCAGCCGTTAAACTGATTACAGACACAAAACAGAAGAGCAGGGTTTATCAAGATATTGCCCATTTTTATAACCAGCTAGGTGATAAAAAGGAATCTATTAAATTTTACAAGATTGCATTAGAGAACAATCCTAAAAATTCCTCTGCGCTTAGAATGTTGGCGCTTCTTGGTGGAACTAAAGGCGAAGTAGCACCGATCAAGAGCGCTGAAGAAGCCTTCAAAATTGTAGAAAATAAGGCTGAAAGAGCTGAGCTTTTATATTGTATGGCTGATAGTGCAAAATCTAATAAAGAATATGATCTGGCAATTGATTTTTATAAATTGGGTGCTCAATCCATGCTGGAAGCGAGAATTGAAAGCGGCTTATACCACCCATTACGTAAAGTGAAAATGGGGCAGCTTATCATTGAAATATTTGCTAATTACGATACTGATCTGAACGCCTCCAGTCATGTGGATGAAGTAAAGAAACTCTTTGTTGTCGGCATGCCTCGTTCGGGCACCACTCTGACAGAGAGTATTATCGGCGCGCATTCAAGAGCAGAACCTCTGGGGGAATTGCCATATTTGATGGGTTTCACAAATCGATTGTCTTTCAAGAAATCCGACCTTGCTGATCATGACGGTGTCGTTAGATTTTCTGAGAAAATTCTTGATAGCTATGCCCAAAAAGTTGATCCGAAAGCCAATGGTAAGGATCACATTGTTGATAAAATGCCTACCAATGCTCATGCCATAGGCTTTGCTTTGGCGGGGACTGCGACGTCTAAGGCCATTAATCTGGATCGTGATCCAGTTGCCGTTGCTTGGTCAATATTCAGTCGTTTCTTCCCGGCATCGCAGATGGCATTTTCCTATAGCTTTGATTTTATTATTAATGAATATCGCATGTATATGAACATGATGAATTTCTGGCACCAAAAATTCCCCGGCCGAATTTTTGATTTGAATTACGAAACCCTTACCCAGGATCAAGAACGGTCAACACGAGCAATTATCGATTTCTGTGAATTAGATTTTGAAGATAATTGTTTGAACTTCCAGAATAACACTCGCGCTGTTAAAACAGCCAGCTCGCAGCAGGTCAAAAAAGGAATGTATAAGGGAAGTAGTGAGGAATGGAAAAAATATGCATCATTTCTGAATGATTATAGCGATGAGTTATACCAAATTAGAGAAGACGCTCTCAAAGACCGCATTGCCTTTTATGAACAATCTGGCAATACCTACTACTCTAATATGTGATCTTATATAGACTTAACTAAAAAAAGAGCCTTCAGATGAAGGCTCTTTAATTGTGTTGAAGTATGTATTTATATTAGCCCTGCAATAGTGACAGAACAGTCTGCTTAGAGGCGTTGGCCTGAGCAAGCATTGCTGTTGATGCCTGTTGCAAAATCTGGGACTTGGATAATGCCGTACTTTCAGCGGCAAAATCTGCATCTTCCACTCTTGATACACCAGCTTGAAGATTAGTGCTGATATTTGTCAAGTTGGCGATAGTGCTATCAAGTCGATTTGAAATCGCACCAAGTGAACCTCGCTGGGTGTTAACTGTGGCAATTGCGGCATCAATAGAAGTGATTGCCGTTTGCGCAAGAGATTGACTGGAAACAAGGACTGAACCTTCGGTCAAAGTAATCTTACCACTACCATCAGTAGATGCTACCGCAGAATAACCAAGATTAGCATCATTAATAGCTGTAGCAATTGTTGCAATTGCAGTATTAATGATCAAATCCTGTGCTGTACCAGTCGCAGAACCAGAGTTTGCTGTCACAGATGCAGTAACTGTACCTGTTCCTAGTTTAAATGATACTGACGACGCTGATGATGCCCAATACAGAATGTTTGAAGTCAGTGTAGTAGCAGATGATGAATATGTAACTGTCGTTGCTGTTGCAGCACTTTTTAACGCAACACCTGTAAATGTGACAGTAGATGCACCAGCTGTATTCCAGTCACCAGCTCCAGTGAATGTGGTTGTTGCACCGCCAACACCAATACTAGCCGCAGTCATTGAGCTAATGGATACGCTAAGTTCATTGAAAGTATCGGTATTTGCACCAATCTGGAATGAAAATGAACCGTTAGATGACACGCCACCTGAAGCATCAAGGAGGTTTTGACCTGCCCATTGAGTGACTTCTGCGATACGGTTAATCTCTGTCGTAAGAGCAGTCATTTCAGACTGTAACGATGTTCTGTCAGCAGTACTGTTGGTATCAGTAGCAGCCTGAACAGCAACTTCCCGCATACGCTGAAGGATATTAACGATCTCTAAATGCGCACCTTCGGCAGAATCAATGAATGACTGTGCGTCAGCAGCGTTACGAATTGCCTGATCTGTACCACGAATTTGTGCTTCCAGACGTGATGCGATAGAAACACCAGCAGCATCGTCTGCTGCGCTATTGATGCGTCTACCTGTTGCAAGTCTTTCCATGGCAGTGCCCATGGACTTATTTACTGCAGATGCGGCATCAGATGCTTTAAGTGCAGCGATATTTGAGTTAATTACTAGTGCCATTTTTCGTCTCCTCATATGGTGGCATTTCTGCCTGACAAAATGGTAAACGACACATGAGAAAAAAGATTAGCCAAGTTTTGTTTTTTTTTAAAATTAATTGATATTTTATTAATAAGTCGTTACTTATTAACCATAGGTTAAGGATGATACCATGTTTATTCCAAGTTGGGTTTTTGAAGTTGCCGTTATGCGAACCGCATCTGAGTATCTATCTTCTGAGATGGGTATTGAAGCATTTGGTAAAAAATATTCAGATGGGCTTAAGACAATTTATACAGAAACTCTGGCTCCAGAAGTTTTTGTTGAAACTGCACAAGAGATTATAGAGTTCCTGGCGGAGATTGAAGCTGGCGAGCAGGCTGTCACTCTATTAAATAATTTCTGCTATTTTCGGCTTTATCACGAAGGCGTCAATCGCCCGCGTAAGATGAAATCCATGTTTGGCACGATAGAGGACGCTGTTAAAGCAAAAGACAGCAATCCCAAAGAAGCGTTAAAATCATTCCGCGCCTATGTATTTGGTCTAAGATCAGAGATTGTCCCAACGGCGCCCAAAGGATGGGCTCTTGAGACAGATGACCATATTGTTAAGCTGAAACCTTTATTCGAAGAAAGCGTCAGCCTGTTGGATTTATTTTAACGCTTTCCTGTCAACACTAGCTTTTCAGATTATTTTTCCATGCATCCATCATGTTTGTCAGGAACGTTCCTGATGACTTTGAGCTTTCAAGCACCGCGTTCATTGAACTAAAGCGTTGCGTGTAGCTGTCCCGCAAGGTTTCCATACGCTCCGAAAGCACATCTAAATCCATTTCATAATCGGACACATCATCGGTATAGCTTGATATTTTATCATCAATATCACTACTTGTTATCAGATAATCGGCGATACTTAAGCGCAACGCCGAAAGCGCACTGCGGCCTAGATATACCGTGGCAGAGCTTACATTCGAGCCAATATCGAGAATCAGACCATCGGTTGATCCAGAAGATGATGTATAAACCGTACCTGATTGTGTCATAGCAACACTATCTATGGTCACGTCACTGGCATCCGTGTAGACCAGATCATATGCGCCGCCTACCCAATCTGTCCCTGTAACGGATACTTCAACGCTTGATGTCGAGGCGGTAAATCGATCCATGACCATAGCAGCAAAGCTGGTCGGGTCGTCATCAAAGGCATCGACAAAGGTGTCTTCATCAAGGGTAATGCTACCATCTTTTAGCGTCTGAACACCAAACGTCGCCATATACACAGCATCATTACCAAACCCATTAATCGCATCTGTGGTCACTGTCCGTAATGAGCTTAGCAGCTTGGCAATGATCGGATCACCAACTAGCGGCCCGTCCTCTGCCCCGTTCAGCCCTCTTTGCGATAACGCCCGCAATGATGAGCCTAGTGTATTAATTTCATCGACTAGAGCCTGCATGACCGTAAACGCCTCGCTTGAGCTATAAGACGATGCAATGGTTTCAGCTGAGCTTGTCGCCGCATTCAAGGTAAGTGTCATGCCATCAAGCAGATCAGTAATCGTGTTGGTATCCCGCGTGATGTCAATTCCATCCAGCGTAAACGACGCATCTAACGCTGCCACCAGTTCAGTATCGCTGTCAAAGCTGCTATAATCCAGATCAGCCAATCCAGTGCCGTTGACGGTTTCCGTTGCCACCATTTGAATAGCGTTATCAAGCCCTGTTGAGGCCTTAATCATCAGGCTATATGATGATGTATCGACCTGAATAATTGATGCGGTCAGGCCAATATCCGCATCATTAATCGCATTTCTGACATCGGCCAGCGTGTCTGATCCATCACTTATGGTTATGGTTTGGCTTGAGGCTGAGTTCTGGGTGAAACTGCCGCCGCTCCATGTCCCGAAAGAGATCGCCAGTGAGCCTGCGCCCAATTCATCATCTTCACTTGTAAAGCCATCAAAAACCAACGTCTGCGCTGTCGCGATATTGGAAATCTCAATATCATGGGTAAACTCATTAGCGATAGAACTGTCGGTGACGGCAATAGATACGGCCGTTCCGGATGAGCTGGCCGTTAGCCCCGTCATGCCTTCAATGGCGCTCAGATTTGTATCAAAGCTTGTCAAATCTGTTTGCGTCTGACCAAGCGCTGAAATACTGACTGTCCGCTCATCAATCTTGTTATTGATAATATCTTGCTTGGGAACAATGTCAGCATTAACCAATGAGTCAATAATCTCAGTCGTATTGAGCCCACTGCCAACATTTAGAGCGCTTAGATAATCAGTTACCATTGTTGTCGTCCCTATTTCTATCTTTTAGAACGACATATTGCTTGCAAAAATTATACCCTTTTGCCGAAACCTTAATATTTTACTATACTAAATCTGTATTATACGATTTTAGCAGGTTTTCCTTATGTCCCAACGCCCTCTTGCATCTGGCCAAGCTGTCACTGAATTGATACAGATGCTTGTTTATCTCATCATCACGGGGGTTGGGTTTGGTCTGCTCATGGCCTTTGTCACCAACGGATTTGTCATTGGTGTTGGCAAGATTACCCAGATGCGCGAAGCCCTGACCTGGTTCCAATTCAGCCTTGGTGATAGCGTGGGTGATAGCATGCTGTCGCTGACGCCTCTGCTAGCCATGCTAGTGGCGGCGGTGTTGATCATTATCATCAGGCGCGTCTTTTCCATCAGCCGCTGGCACGGCCCCGGCGATAGTATTTATGCCGCTCACCGCACCGATAACGAACTTGATGTCAAAGCTGGATTTGGCTCGACCCTGGCGGCATTCGTGTCGGCAAGTGGCGGCGCCTCAGTCGGACAATACGGCCCTCTAGTGCATTTTGGCGCAACAATAGGCAGCTTCGCACGGCAAATCACCGGCGGCCGCCTCACCACAGATATCTTTATCGGATGCGGTGTTGCCAGCGCCATTGCCGCCGGATTTAACGCCCCTGTCGCTGGCGTTGTCTTTGCCCATGAAGCGATATTACGCCATTTTTCAGTCCGCACCGTCACCCCCATCGCCATTGCCAGCATTACTTCCGCCGGCATGAGCAAATGGGTTTTTGGGGATAGTCGCGCTTTTGCCGGTGTGCCTGATATCAATTTAGTTGAGGTTCTGCCAATCGCGCTCATCGCCGGGCCGATCTTTGGCATCATTGCGGCGCTTTACATGATGGGCTTGCGCCATGGCATAAGGCTTGTTGGAAAGACAGGCCTGACGCCATCACAATTGCTCTTTCTTGGCGCCATCTTAACCGGATTAGTCGGCATGGTGCTGCCGCAAATCCTTGGCCTCGGCACAGGCGTTGTTCTTGATATGCTCAATATGGAGTTGGGATTAGCTATGCTGCTCACCATATTGGTTGCCAAAGCCGTGATGACAGCATTGTGTCTAAGCATGGGGTTTTTTGGCGGCATCTTCTCACCCGCGCTATTTATTGGCGCGGCGGCTGGCGCCAGTATCCAGAAACTGCTTGCTGGCATGGGGATTATGGTCAGCGGCCCTGTCATGGTGGTATGCGGGATGGCGGCGGTCGCAAGCGCGGTGATTGGCGCCCCGGTTTCGGGTGTCCTCATCATGCTTGAAATGACCATGAATTATGATTATGCCCTTGCCGCCATGTTAAGCGTTGTCACCGCCGCGCTGGTGAGCCATCATATTTACAGCCATTCCTTTTTTGACAAGCAGTTGCTTGATCGCGGCATTGATATCTCACAAGGTCGCGGGCATTTGGAAATGATGGAAATCCCTGTCCGTGATCTGGTTAGTGATGATTTTGTCACCGCCCATCAATCTGACAGCAAATCTGATGTCGTCGAGCGGATGATTGCTAATGCAGTTAGTGAAAGTTATCTGCTTGATGAGAAACGGTTTATTGGTAAATTAACCTTGCATGAGCTGCTTCAGCAGCCCGATGATATTAGCCTAACTGCGGCGGCAGATACGGCGGCAATTTCTATCAAACATGATGCCTCATTGATGCAGGCGATTGAAATTGCCAGCACTTTTGTTGGCGAATCTATTCCGGTGATTGATCGTGATAAAGAGGAATTACTTGGGGTTGTGACCGAAGGCGATATCTTTGGACTTTATTTAAGCACACAAAACCGCATCACCGATCTGGAGCGGTCATAACGCCAGGCGATGATGCGATATGTCTGTTAGGCGAGGATATCGATCTGTGCGGAAAACCGTGGTGTATCGGCGTATAAATTGGAAATGCGAGCAATTTTTGTTGCCGCCATATGATGCAAAAACCCCGGTGACAGCGCCGCTCTAGCGGAAACATATTGCTCACTTGTGACGCCTGAAGGCGCTAGCCGTGGATGGCTGATCACTGTTGCTGGTTGGCGTCTCATCTCACGATGCTGATTTTGCGTCACGCCAATAGCGTCTAAGCCATAGGCGGTTTGCCGCTGTGATGGCACAGAATTTGCAGAAATAGGCTGAATTGCCAGCGTATCTGCGATTGGCATAACAGGTGAGGTTTGTGTAAAAGCGGGCAATACCATAATATAAATATAATATATTAAGGGCGAAAAGGGAAGCCTTATGAGGATTTAACGCATGTCTGTAAAAAAAATGATGGAAGCCTATACCAAATCTGATCATACCAATGTGGTAGAAGGCAATGATCCTGTTGCCATCGTTGCCTTGCTTTTTGATGAATTAATCCGATCCATGCAGGATTTTGTCAAACACAGTGATCCAAAAACCGGTATTCCTGAAACTAAATCTCGGCAGTTTAGTCGCTCTCTGACGATTATCTATGCGCTTCAATCCAATCTTAACTTTGAAGATGGTGGTGATATCGCGGATAACCTTTTCCGGCTATATGAATATGGCAGACAGCAACTGCTTCAAGACTGGAAAGAAAAAACGATAGATGGAAGCCAAAAAGCCATTGCCGCCCTCGATGAGATCCGTGACGCCTGGCACCAGTTAAGCCGCCAAGGCGTCCAGCCTGATATGCAGCCAAATGTCCAGCCCAATATGCAAAAAGGCGAAAGTGAATAAACCATAAGGGAGCCCAAAGATGAGCAATCAAGCTAGCCATATGATTAATGATATAGAGAAGATTAATTACAATATTGCCAGCGCAATCGACAACTCAGATTTTAATGTTGCGCTTAGTCTGGATGCGTCCAGGCAGCAGATTCTTAATGCTCTTAAAGCTTTTGTCGGGCCGCTTTCCACGGCACAGTTAGAACAACTGGAAAATGTACTCAACGGGGTTAAATCTGAGATTAAGACCATTGAACGTGCGATGATTGACCTCAATGCTCGGACAGCCAAGAATATGAAACGGCTTCAGGGTTATCGGTAAACTAATGGACTGATCGCTCAATCGTCAGGCATGGCGGCGGGTTTCTCAATTACATATTTACGCATTTTTTCGATTAAGGTCGTTCGCCGCAGCTTTAGCGTATCTGCCGCCCGACTTACCATGCCTTCATGCTTCTCCAAAGCGGCCTCTATTAAAATCACTTCGATATCTTGGAGATGGCGGCGCAAATCAATATCATCAAAATAGGCAAACCAATCCCGATAATCGGACGGATGCGGCAATGCTGGTTTGTCCAGAGCGTCACCACCTGCGGAAAGCGGATCACCCAGATCAGCCGTCGCCTGCCAGAGAAAATCGGCTTCTTGTTCTTTTTTCGGCGCTTTCATCCTTAACAAGTTTTCACGAACCTCGGTAGCGTTAATGGTTTTCCCCGGAAACAGCACTTGTGCCCGCTCAAGCACATTACGCAATTCACGCACATTGCCTGGCCAGGAATAGCGCATCATTTCAGCAACAGCCTCCTCATCAAATTGAAAATGAGGCAGGTCACCATGCGCTTTCATATGATCCATAATCGCCTTTATTAAGACTGGCAGATCAACTTTTCGCTCAGCCAGCGTTGGTAATTGAACAGGAAAAACATTAATCCGATAATAAAGGTCAGCCCGAAAACTGCCTTCATCCACTTTTGATTTCAAGTTCTGATGCGTTGCACATACCAGCCTGAAATCGACCTCAATATCCTTGCCGCCACCAACCCTTTGAATGGTTCTATCTTCTAGCGCTCGCAATAGCTTGGATTGCAATGACAATGGCATGTCACCAATCTCATCCAGAAATAATGTTCCGCCATTAGCCATCTCAAACCGCCCTTGCCGCGGCTTTTCAGCACCGGTGAAAGCGCCCTTCTCATGGCCAAAAAGCTCTGATTCTAGCAATTCTGACGGGATGGCGGCGCAATTAACTGAGATCAAATCACCATTGCGCCCTGACGAGTGATGAATGGCGCGGCTGACCATTTCTTTACCCGTTCCTGTTTCGCCAAGCACCAGCACCGTAGAAGCGGTTGGCGCAACCATCTCAACCATATGCTTCAAATCTGCCATAACAGCAGATTGACCGGTGAGATAGTTATCAATGGAACTTGGCATTGCATACTCAGGCTAGGTGTCAGTATTTTGTTATTATTTATAAAATTTTTACGAAGTTGTCAAAAAAATAACACGGTCAAAAAAATCGCAACATTCGCCTATAAGGATTTTATTCATATTTTTCAGCAAGTTAAAAAATAATTTAGATTATTAAAATATTGGCAAGGTTTTTGCCTGTTTCGTTTCTGAAATTAACTTTTTGTTAACTAATTGAGGATAACATGTCTAACATTCGACTTGCCAAAGATTTTTTTGACGGCGCCGACATCCTTGAGGCCATTTTGCTGAAACGTATGTATACGGTTTCTGAATTACTTTCGCGTGATGAAGCGACAGCCACAGGCGCAACATTGATTTGTTCAGCTGCTTTTGTTGGCAAACAAGGCGGCCGCGAAAAAATTGTAGAAATGGCACGGCAGATGAAGGCACGGCTTATCCTCGTCATTGACGAACACGCTGACAGCTTTGCCATTAGCAATGACCTTGGCGGCAAGCTGATCACTGTGTCGATCCCTGCGATGTCTATGCAGGACCCATCCATGCATTATGGATTTAACATAGTTGCATCAATGGTTGATGCCGAGGGCCATCTCGCCACCGGCAGTGACGCTAGCCTTAACATGCTGAACCTTGCTAAAAAAGTGGCGGCAACTGATGTTACCGTCTTTATCAATGGGCCAACCGGAACCGGCAAAGAAGTGCTGTCACGATTTGTGCATTTTCATTCAGCGCGACAAGACAAACCGTTTGTCGGGATCAATTGCGCGGCTATTCCGGAAAACATGCTCGAAGCCATTTTGTTTGGCCATGAAAAGGGCTCCTTCACTGGTGCCTCAACCGCTAATAAAGGGATTTTCCGGGCAGCAGATGGCGGCACATTATTGCTTGACGAAATCTCGGAAATGCCACTTAGCCTGCAAGCAAAGCTGCTGCGTGTTCTGCAAGAAAAGACAGTTACCCCATTAGGCAGCCAGCAGGAGATTGAAGTTGACGTTCGCGTTATTGCTACCACTAACCGGGCGATGCAGGATGAAATTAACCAGGGCCGGTTCCGCGAAGACCTGTATTATCGCTTGAATGTTTTCCCATTACACACGTTAAGCATGGCAGATCGCGCCGAAGATATTATTCCGATCGCAACGGCATTACTGAAACGCCATCATTCTGATCTAAGCGATATTCCATGGATGGATGAGAGCGCGATTAAAATGCTGGTTGATTATCATTGGCCAGGCAATGTCAGAGAACTCGAAAACGTCTTACAGCGTGCCATGGTATTGGCGACAAACGGCGTCATTACCGATGCTGATATCATTATTGATACAGCAATTGGTCAGCTGGCACCGCCACAACCCAATCACACCCAGCAACACACCGCGCTAGCCTAAAGAAATTAGCCCTAAATATTTTGTAAATTGAGGATATCCCATGACATCTATTAAGCCAGCATCATTCACTCAAATCACCCCCAGCACCGCATTACAAGATGCCAAAGCGATGCTGGAAGCCGCGCGGTCGTCGCAAACAGCCCATACAGAAAGCTTTAGTGACCGCATGGGCAATGCCATCAATTCAGTTGCAGATGCGCAAAATAACAGCATCAAATTGGCACAAGCATATGAAATGGGTCTGGAGAATGATTTGAGTAAAGTCATGATAAGCCAGCAAGTGTCCTCGCTTGGGTTTCAGCTGACATTAAATGCCCGTAACAAAATGTTGAGTGCCTATAAAGATATTATGAATATGCCAGTTTAATTAATTAGATTTTTACCAGTTGATCGCAGTAGGGATGGAGCAAAATAATGGCCGACGCAACCACCATGGATAACGAAACAGCCGCAGTTACTGTGACTGAAAAAAGCGGAATGCTATCTAGCGTTCGCCGCATTACGTCTGACCCAAGTGTCAAAAAATCCTTACCGGCTATCTTTTCTGTTATTGCGGTGGTCATCGGGATGATCATTTATGTTGTGATCCAGCAGCCATCGTTATCACCTCTCTATGCTGGTCTGCCCGAAAGTGAAAAAGCCCGTGTTGTCGAGGCGCTTAAAAATGCTGGTGTTGATGTCAGCCTTGATCCTAGTACTGGTGATGTGCTTGTCCCAACGAGCGATTATCATACGTCACGTTTGACTTTGGCGGCGCAGGGGCTGCCCGAGTCTGTTCCTGATGGCTATTCAACGATTGGTGATATCCCGATGGGTTCAAGCTCATCGGTTGAAAGCGTCAAGATTAAGCAAGCGCAAGAAATTGAACTGGCTCGCTCCATTGGTGAGATTGAGGGCGTCATTGCTGCACGAGTGCATCTTGCCTTGCCCGAAAAATCAGTCTTTGCGCGCAGTGCTGTTCCCCCCAGCGCCTCTGTCTTTGTTCAGATGAGTGGTGGTCGCGCGCTTGGTAATCATCAGGTTAATGCTATTATTCATCTTGTCTCATCATCTATCCCAAGCATGGCCAAGAGCGATGTGACCATTGTTGATCAATATGGTAATTTGCTGTCCAAGCCGATTGATGATCCGTCAAATGCTATGTCAGATGGCCAGCTTCAGCACCGCATGAAGCTTGAGCAGATTTATCGTAATCGCATTATTCAGCTGGTATCGCCTATTGTTGGCGCTGGCAATGTCACTGCACAGGTTAATCTGGATATTGATTTTACCCGCAATGAGATTACCGAGGAGTTAGTTGATCCCGAAGGTGGCGCGCTCCGCAGCATGCAATCCAGCGTTGATATGACAGCGAAACCAGAGGCTAAAGGTATTCCTGGTGCGACATCAAATCGGCCACCGGCAGCCAATGAAATGACCACAAACTTTACGAATGAAGGCAGTGGTGGTGAGTTTCAGTCACGTTCATCAAATGAGGTCAAGAATTATGAGGTTAGCCGGACAATCTCTACCACTCAAAAACCATCTAACCTGATCACAGCGATCAATGCCTCGGTCTTATTGCGTGATCCTGAGGTGGAGAACCCGGAGACCGGACTGAAAGAAATTCAGAAAATTACGCCTGAGAAACTGACAGAAATTCGCGCTCTTGTTGAAAGTGCGATTGGCATTAATGTTGAGCGCGGTGATAAATTAACCGTCAGCAGTTCTGAGTTTGCTTCAGCGATCGAAGGCATTGAAAAGTCATGGTACGAAATTGATTGGATTTCCAACATCATGAAGCAGCTGATGACCTTGCTTATTATGGGTGTCATTATTGTTGGTGTTATCCGTCCATTAATCTCACGGATTATTGTTCCGGTTGCTCCTGGCAAGCCTGGTGAAGCTCTGGTCAACCTTGAAGATGAAGTCGACCTGGATACCGTTGAGATTTCTGAGGGCGAAAGCCTTGAGGATATCAAGTCAAAGCTGCGGCCGAAAAAGGCCTCTATCTCCGCCGAGATGCTGGATACGGCCAATACATATGACGATAAAGTCGCGGTTATTCGGATGATCGTCAGTGACGAAGCAGGCCGCGTATCCAACGTCTTTAAGAATATGATGAAAGAAGATTTGGATTAAGCATGATATTAGCTAATATATATATTATTGTTAGTTAATATCATTGCCTGAATATTGATGCCAAAGTGAGGCCAGAAAGAGGACAAGAACATGGCAGAAACAGATAAACCAGCTAAAAAAGAGGAAATTTTTGAGGCGTTAACAGGTACTCAAAAATCCGCCATTCTGATGATGCTTTTAGGTGAAGATGAAGCATCAGAAATTCTCCGCAACCTTAACCCACGTGAGGTTCAGCACCTTGGACGGGCGATGTATTCGGTACAAGGGCTTGATCAGGACACGGTTAACATGGTGCTGGATGAGTTTCTGGCCATTATTAAAGAGCAAACCAGCCTTGGTTTAGGCGCCGGGAATTATATCAAGAACATTCTTAATAAAGCCCTTGGCGAAGATAAGGCGCAATCTGTTCTCAGCCGGATTACGCCATCCAGCAGTAACCAGCCTATTGAGATTCTTGACTGGATGGATTCCAAATCAATCGCCGAGCTTATTCTTGATGAGCATCCGCAGATCATTGCGCTCATCATATCCTATCTTGATTTTGGCGTTGGCGCTGATGTTCTTGGTCTTTTACCTGAGGAAATTCAGCCCGAAGTTGTTGGCCGTATCGCCACATTAGAAACGGTTCAGCCTGATGCCTTGAAGGAGCTGGAGCTGGTCATGCAGAAGAAATTTGCGACCAACACTAATCTGCGTGCATCACAAGTTGGCGGTGTTCAGGCAGCCGCCAAGATCATGAACTTCACCAAGCAGGATATGGAATCACGGATTATGAAAAACCTGGCCAAGGATGATAAAAATCTCATGGTCGCTATTCAGGAAAGCATGTTCGTCTTTGATAATCTGGTCATGTCAGATGATAAGTCGCTTCAGACTTTGCTCCGTTCGGTTGACACAGAAGATCTCGTCCTTGCGCTTAAAGGTGCTGATGAGCCGCTACGTGATAAGCTGTTTTCATGTATGTCATCACGTGCTGCCGCCAACCTTCAAGATGAGATGGAAGCCTTGGGGCCTGTCCGCTTAACAGAAGTTCAAGAAGCTCAGAAACGCATTATTAACGTTGCCCGCCGTCTCTCAGATGAAGGTTCAATCGTCCTTGCTGGTCGTGGCGGTGATGATTTTGTGTAAGCAAGTTAGTTGTAAGATTAGCCAGAAGGTTCACTAGATATGACAACCGCACCACAGCGATATCCCGAACAAGAAGCGGACGACAATCAGCAGATTGACGTGACCGATATCATTCAGCTGGTGCGGACAGCAAACGAGAAAGGCTATATCAAAACCAGTGATGATTTTAGCAAGCCGAAAGGTGAGTTCAAATCACGGACATTAAAAGATATTGCCGAAAGTAATATGCAGGCCATTAAAGACCAGGCGCAAGCGAAGCCCGCCATTGCCGCCACATCTGACTCTGCAACAACTGGTGATGATGAAGATCATCCTCATCAAGAGGCTGAGCAAAAGGCTGATCAGGACGCTATTCAAGACGGCGAGGAAAGCGCCGAACATGCGCCAGAAAATAAGCAACAAGATAAGCAACAAGATGCAAGTCCTTCAATATCAGAGAACGATCAGACGCCACCAGATCAAGCTGATGCCGATCAACACGCTTCGCCAGAAGCGCCAGCAGGCACTCAAGAAGCGCCAGAAGAAACCCCTGAAGAAGCCCCTGAAAAAGCCAACAAAGATACGCCTGATGCGGATAGCACCGAAGCAGATGGGTTTAAAACCACAATCAGCCCAGCCCAACAGACGCCAATACATGCCGCCACTGAGGCCGAATATGCGCGCGGGGTTGAAGAAGGAAAAGCCGCTGCCCATGCCGAAATTGACGCTAATCTGAACGCCGCTATGAGCAGTTTTATTGCCGCTGCCAACGCCATTAGCAAAGAGGACAGCATTGATATAGCCCAGCTAGAGAGCGCCATGTTCAGCGCTATTAATCAGCTGGCAAGCGAACGTGCCGGGATTGAGATTGATAAAAACCCAGCCCCATTTGCGGCAAAAGTAATGGCTATGGTTAGCCGTATCCGCAACCGCATTGAAACCCCTGTTATCCATCTCCACCCTGAGGATATCATGGCCATTCAGCCGCAATTGGAGGCTCAGCTAGCGCCGCGTCAATTCACATTGCTTGCTGATGAGACCATGAAACGCAGTGATGTGCGCGTTGATGTTGGTTCTATCGGGGTAATGGATTTGCTGGATGATCAGCCAGCCCAAAAGCCCTCTAAAGCCAGAGCAAAATCTGATCCATCAAAAGCCAAACATAAAGCTGATACGGCAACTGATAAGCCTGCTGATGATGACAGCAAAAATAGTCCCGAAAAGGATGTGAGTGATGAATAGTCTTGCCACGCGCGTGCTTGATACGCTTGATCATTTTCCTGCCAAAACCACGCCATCGCATTATGGTCAAGTCTGCCGCTTTGACGGGCAGTTTGTTGAATGTGACGGGTTTCCTGCCCCCATTGGCTCATTATGTGAAATTGATACCATTACCGGTGTGCCTGCTATGGGTGAGATTATTGGTTTTAATCAGGGCCGTAACATGCTTGCCATGCTCGATCATGATGCCAAAATATGTGATGGCGCGACGGTTAAGCTGATCAATACGGGCCACCATATACCTGTTGGTGATCACTTGCTTGGCCGGGTTACAGATGCTTTGGGGGCGCCATTAGACGATCAACCGCTTGCTGATTTGAACGATAGCTGGCCACTTGCCGGAAAGCCGCTTAATCCGCTGAAACGTAACCCGATTACGAAGCCGCTCGATGTTGGCATAAAGGCTATTAATGGATTGCTTACTGTTGGCCAGGGTCAGCGCATTGGCATTGTTGCAGGTTCAGGGGTTGGTAAATCGGTACTGCTGTCTATGATGAGCCGTTATACCGATGCTGATATTGTTGTCATTGGTTTGATTGGCGAACGTGGCCGCGAAGTCGGGAGCTTTGTTAATAGCGTTCTTGATGATGATACCCGCGCCCGAACCGCGGTTGTTGCGGTGCCTGCTGATCGCTCGCCTTTATTGCGAATTCGCGGGGCTGAAAGGGCGACGGCGATTGCTGAATATTATCGTGATCAGGGTAAAAATGTTCTGCTCATCATGGACTCGCTAACCCGGGTAGCGCATGCCCAGCGTGAAATTGGATTATCATTGGGTGAACAGCCAACCTCAAAAGGCTATCCGGCATCTGTGATCTCATTGTTGCCGCGGCTCATTGAACGGACAGGTGCTGGTGAGGGAAGTGCTGGCTCTATAACTGCGTTTTATACTGTGCTTGCTGATGGTGATGATCAGAATGATCCTGTTGTTGATATCTCTCGCGCTATTCTGGATGGGCATATTGTTCTGTCGCGTTCGCAAGCGCAGATGGGGGTCTATCCAGCGATTGATGTGTCGCTATCGGTGAGCCGCGTGATGAATGAAATTACGAGTGATACACATCAGGCAGAAGCCCGGCAGTTTAAGCGGCTTGTTGCCTTATTTTTGGAAAACCGAGACCTCATATTGATGGGCGGCTATCGCCAGGGACAAGATGCTGAGCTTGATCGCGCTGTCCAGTTATGGCCTTCCATGATGGCCTATATCCAGCAACAGGAAGCCGAGAAAGCTAATCTGGCAACGAGCATAGAAGGACTATCGGCATTGATGCCAAAGTAAGCTAATGACTAAGCCACGCGACATATTCCAACGCCTTGCCTTGCGCGAAAAAATGACAGTGATGGCACGCGCGGAAACGATCCGAACTCTTGATGATGAGCATAAGAAAATTAGCAATATCGGCGATAAGCTGACCGAGATGGCGGATAATACGCGCCCTCACCCCGGCCTGACCTCAATGATGTCGTTGCGCGCCGCCCAACATTATGGCGGTAAAATTAGCGAGCAGCTGAAAGTGATTGAGCAGCGCATGAGCTTTCTTGAAGATGAGATCAATGAGGAGCGCTTTACCCTTGGCACAGCATTAAACCGGCAAAATCGAGCAGAAGAAAAATCGCGCCAATATCAGCTAACTAAAAGAGAAGAAAAACAAGAAAAAGCCGAAACCGATATTCCGCGCGCCCATCATCCAAAAGGCTAATTCCCCAAATCACCAGCAATTCTGGCATTGTTTTTGCAGACTTCTCTCGATGAATTGATGAAAATGGATAGCAATCCCTATGACCTTGATCAATGCCAATATGCCAAAAGGGGCCGCTTTAGTTGAGAGCAGCGCCAGTTCCAACAGCCCATCGGTTGATGGCGTTGTGGCCATATTTGATGCCATTATGGTGGCAGTTGCTGAATTAGATAGCGGCGATCTTGACATGGATATGAAGCAACAGGCGGAAACCATGGCCGCTCAGTTAATGGCTGATACGAGCCTTCAACCATATCTGGATGACACGGGAAAAGCTGATCTGTTGCCTGTTATCTCGCACCTGCTTGGCGAGGCTGATAGTGCCTCAATGGAGGCAGCGCCAGATGGTCTGCCAGGCGATCACATCCACCAGCTTAATGCCCTTTTTTCAGCACCTTTAGCTGAAGCTGGGGTGGCGAATAACACGGCTGATCAAGCTCAAAAAGCTGACGCGCCTGAGGCTGAGCAGAGTTTACTTGCTCTGAGCCAATCCGCCAGCCGACAGCCGCGCGGACATTATGCAAAGACAAAAAATCCCATTCAGGTTCTGGCTAGTCTGATCCGCAAGACGGATAATAAATCCATCGACAGCCAAGCCCCTGAAGCATCCGAGCTTAACCCAATGGTGCTGCAAAATCTTGATGGCACCATTCCGGCAACTGGCGCTATACCAGAGGCACAAATCGTGGGTGAGATGAGCCATGCTAACACGATCAAAGCCCCTCCGTTAAGATCATGGCATCCGCCGCTTAAGCCTGTTCATGCGGCAATCACCGACCAATATGGTCCATTTGCTAAAAACTCACCCATGGCCAAGGCCACTGAGAGCGCCCTGACTGAGCCTGCGGCGATGGGCGCAAGCCAATTGGATTTGAAATCAGCCGCCCTTAAATCGGAAAGCGCGATATCCACACCAGCAGATAGCAAAGCGCAATATCGTGCTGACATCAAAAGTGATGCCGCTGATAAGGCCATGAAGTCAGATGATAGCATGGCAAAAGATGAGCAGGCTATGATGGCATCAACCATAAAATCACAGCGCCTGTCAGCATCTCTATCAGGCCAGCAGATCACCTCATCTGGCACCTCAGCTGGCGCATCGGCGGCGGCAATGGCAGCAACGCCAATGACAGACGCTGATCAAAATGGCGATTTTTCAGGACATCAGCAACATGGGCAACAAAACCCACAAGCTAATTCCCAAGCTAATGCTCAGGCCAATTCCCAAGCTAATGCTCAGGCCAATTCCCAAGCTAATGCTCA
>MDTB01015467.1_pt1 | contig 65812 bp, 72 predicted proteins | sample 811161 | NCBI WGS metagenome assembly MDTB01 (sample SAMN05326650, study PRJNA326480) | marine metagenome | isolation source: seawater | place: Mediterranean Sea | collected 2009
ATCATCTACATATATCTTAAATTATAGTTTTTCCAATTGAGGCTGCGGTTTGTTTTTTAAACTTCGGCGTTTTCCATTTTTTTGAACCAATTAATTTCACTCCTGAATTTCTTTTTATAGCAGTTAAATAGTATACTGCCCCTGCAGTAGGCCACCATCTTGCTCCTGCATTCTCCATCCAAAAAAACCTTTTTATCCATGTTTCTGAGTTTATGGGAGGTATATACGTAGAAAACTCTCCTCCCACAATTTTCAGATTTAACAATTCACACCAATCTTTTAAGCGATTAATTGCAATCCATGCCCCTGAAGATGTAATTAAACTTGCTTTATTAAATTTTCTGTTTAACGACCACAAACTGACTGGATTAAAAGCTGAAATAATTATTTTTCCTTCCGGGATTAGCACTCTTTCGACCTCTCTTAAAAACTGATGAGGATTTTCGACTGTTTCAAGTACATGTGAAATAACAAATAAATCTATACTTTGTGACTCGATAGGAATTAACTGAGGTGAAACCAATAAAAAATTAGGATTTAGTGAGTTTGAAGTGTATGAGGAATCAAAACATAATCTGGATTTACATTGAATTCTGTTACTTCTTAAACAGTCTAGTTGAAGAGGCCCTGTTTGGATTGCATTATAACCAAAAATATCCTCTAAATTGACGTCCATCCAATTTTGCTCTTGCTCTAAGAAGCAAGCCCCAAGAGGAGTTTTAATCCACTGACCCCAAATTTCAAAAGAATTCATATTTTAAAACAGTTTGGCAGTATTCAAAATATAATATCATATGCAAATTGAGTTACTAGCTTAGTTTATGTTGCATAATTTAATTTATGATAAGTTATAATTTTATTATGCATTAGTAATTATGCTTATTATGGGTGTTTTAAATATTTATGACAGTTAGAAGATTTGAAGCATTTGATGATAACTACATTTGGGGTATTGAGGAAAAGAGCAACTTTCTCATTGTTGATCCTGGTGATCCGGAACCAATAATTGAATTTTTAAGAGAAAATAAAACACTTAAATTAGCTGGCATTTTGATAACACATCATCATTTTGACCACGTTGGTGGAATAAATAAACTAACTAACCTTAATGACCTTTCAATCTACTGTAATGATAATATATCGTTTTGTGATGACAGAAAATGCAATTCCCTACCAATAATAGGTCCTTTTGGTTTTGAAAAATATGGAGTTAATAACTTCGTTAAAGAGAAAGATTCATTTTTTTTTGGAAAACAAAGATTTACTGTAATTGAAATCCCTGGGCACACCAATGATCACATCGGATTTTTATGTGAACATAATGATCTTAATAAAAATATTAGTCTTTTCTGTGGTGATACTCTATTCGCTGCTGGTTGCGGTAGAATTTTAGGAGGTAAAGCAGAAGATCTTTACGCATCTTTAAACAAAATTTCGGTATTACCTGAGAAAGCTATGATATATTGTGCTCACGAATATACTCTTGATAATATTATGTTTGCTGAGAGTCAATTTCCTGATGATGAAAGAATTAAAAGAAGAAAAGAAAACATTGTTAATTTAAGGCATTCAGGAATTCCAACCGTTCCATCAAAACTATTAGAAGAAAAAATTACAAACCCTTTTTTAAGATGCAAAAATATTGAAGAGTTTATAAAGATGAGAAACGCTAAAGATAAATGGAAACCTAAATAATGCAAATTATTCCATATATATTAATTATTTTTTTTGTTTTTCTTTCTGGTTGTTCTTATCCTCCAAAAAAAAATGATTTAAATAGTGTTGTTACAAACTCCAAAACAGTTCACAAAACTATTGAATCTATTACAGATGCAACTAAAAATAAGAACCCAAGAAAAATAACTAAAAAACACCTTTTTGAAAAATTAAAAAATGAAGATTCTTTAATTACTTCTTCAAATGAAGAAAAAAATACGATTTTTAATCCTTCAAAAAATGTTTTTGACAGAATTCGTAGCGGATTTTCAATGGAAAAGTTACGAACCAAAAGAGTTGATATTTCTGTTACTAGAGTTCTCAAAGACCCATCTTATGTTGAACGAGTTTTAGAAAGAAGTCGCCCATATTTACATCATATTGTCGAAGAAATCGACAAAAGACAAATGCCTATGGAGTTAGCTTTGCTGCCATTTGTTGAAAGTGCATATGTGACATCGGCAACTTCAAGAGCAAGAGCTGGAGGACTGTGGCAATTCATTCCTGCAACAGGTAGAAAATTTGGGCTAAAACAAAACTGGTGGATTGATGAAAGAAGAGATGTAATAAAATCCACAACTGCAGCTTTGGACTACTTGCAATATCTTCATAAATTAATGGATGGTGACTGGTTTTTGGCTTTAGCTGCTTACAACTGGGGAGAGGCATCAGTCAGAAAAGCGATCAAGAAAAATAAAGCTAGAAAGAGAAATACCCATTATGTTTATCTAAAAATGCCTCGAGAAACTCGTTTTTATGTTCCAAAACTTATGGCCATCAAGAAAATTGTTTCAAACCCCGAAAAATATAAAATTAACATGCCATTCATTCCGGATGAACCTTTTTTCAAACAACACAAGATCAATGATTCAATCGACTCTAAATTAATTTCTCAATTTTCTGGAATTAACTTTTCAACCTTAAAAAATCTAAATGCCAGTAATTTGAGACCCGTAATAAACAAAAAATACACTTCCTATATAATCTTACCTGTCTCATCAATAAAGCAATATAAAAAATCCTTAGAAAAACACTTATCAAATAGGGCCCCTTTAGTTTCCTGGGAACCCTACACCCTAAAAAAAGGAGAGACGCTAAAGAAAATAGCAAAGCAGAGAAATATTTCGTTGAAAGAATTAGCAAATGCAAATGGAATTCGAGTTAAAAATAAATTTTTGAAGGGAACAACATTAATAGTTCCACATATTAAATATCAAGAAAAAAAATTTATTGCAAGTATTGAAAATTTCAAGAGACCAAAATTAATTCGGCCGGCTGGATTTTATTGGGCTAATAATCATAAAGTTAAAAGGGGTGAATCTTTATCAACTATAGCGAGAAAATACAGGACCAGTGTTGGAAAAATAAAATTATTGAATAATTTACGGTCAGATAAAATTTATGCTGGCCAAAAACTAAGAATTTCTTCTAGATATGCAAAAAATGGTTTGTACAGAGTGCGGAAAGGCGACTCTCTTTACAGTATCGCACTTATGTACCGAACCTCGGTTTCTGAATTAAAAAGAATAAATAAATTAGCTTCTGATTTAATCAGAGTTGGAACAAAACTTATTGTAAAGTAAAAATTTTGTTTAAAAAGACATTCCAGATTCATTTAGCGTTAGCATACGTAATTTTATTGAAAATTCCCGTATCACATCCACACCACTTTTTTCAGCCTCGCAACACCAATTTTGCAACGCATTGACAGCTTGCTCTACCGACAGTGCCCTTTCAGCCCAAATTGCCTCAAAATCCATTTTCAGTTTATCAACAATACTATTTTTTTGATTATTCAAGTGTAATTGAGATATATTGACTTTTTTGGAGAGTAGGTGCAACTTTTGAAAGATTTCGTATTTTGATTCTAATACTGCAGCAATTGTATCCTCATCAATTATAAATTTTTCTGGATTCAATCTAGCACCTTTAGGAACACTTCTAATTTTTGCCATTCCAAAAAAAAGTAAAATCTGTATATATAACCAACCAATATCAAACTCATACCACTTTGATGAAAGTCTTGGAGAGGTAGCAAAAGAATGGTGATTATTGTGAAGCTCTTCACCTCCAATGAGGATACCTAATGGGAAAATATTTCTGCTATGGTCAGGGGTTTTGAAATTCCTATAGCCAACAAAATGGCCAATTCCGTTGATAACTCCAGCCGCAAAGAAAGGGATCCACATCATTTGAATAGCCCATACTCCTACTCCGATTAAACCAAACATAAGAAAGTCAATAATTAGCATCAATGCAACACCCTGCCAAACAAACTTACTATACAAATTTTTCTCAACCCAGTCATCAGGAGTGCCATGACCATATTTTTCTATGATTGAGAGATCTTTAGAAGAGATTCGATATAGCTCTGTACCTCTCCAGAGCACTTCATTTAGTCCTTTTGTTTGGGGACTGTGTGGGTCAGATGTCGTTTCACATTTTGCATGATGTTTTCTATGTATTGCAGCCCATTCCTTAGTTACCATACCAGTTGTAAGCCACAACCAAAAGCGAAAAAAATGAGAAACAGGGCGACTTAATGTCAATGCCCTATGGGATTGACATCTGTGGAGGAAAATGGTGACTGCGACAATCGTGACATGAGTCATGACCAGTGTAAAAACTACAATACTAAACCAGGTCCACTGACTTAATCCAAATTGCAAAAACTCGAAAAAGGACATCAAATTACTCCCATACTTAAATTCTTAAGATCATACAAATTTAAAATTTAAAAAATTTTGGATAATGTAAACTCATCTAATACGAACTAGTCTAGTCATAAAAAAAGTATCTGTATCAGTTAGGTCAGTCCATAATTGAATGTTTCCAAAAAAATCATAAACTTTCCATTCTTCATCTAATATAACATTTTGTTTTTCTAAAGTAAGTTTATTATCAGTTCTCATAAAATGGTTATTTTTAACAAGAAAGTCTGAAACTATTTGTTGATTTTCTTCATACAGACTACTGCAAGTTGCATAAACTAAAAAACCACCAACTTTACAGAGTAAAGAAGCTCTTTCCAATATGTCATGTTGCAATTTATTCATTACAGTCAGCATATTGTAGGAAAATCTCCATTTTAAATCTGGATTTCTTCTGAGTGTTCCAAAACCAGAACATGGAACATCAACTAGGACAGTATCTATTTTATTATTTAATTTGATGAGTTTAACATCATTCAGACTTGAAATAACCATTGGCCAAACATTTTCAATGCCAGTGCCAATTAATCTTTTTTTAAGTTTTTTTATTCTACCTCTGTCAATGTCAATAGAATATATTTTCCCACTATTTTTCAACTCACTACCCATAGCAAGAGTCTTACCACCTGTTCCAGCACAAAAATCCACAATTAATGTATTTCTCTTAGGAGCAGCTAACTTTGAGATGATTTGACTACCTAAATCTTGAATTTCAATATCACCTTGTTGAAACAAAGATTTAATCTGAGTGAAATTTGAATCATGTGCAAACTTTAAACATCCCGGAAGCAACTTTAATTGTTCTGCATCATTACCAGAGTCCTCAATCACTCTCTTAACACTAGAAACCTCTCTTCTTAATAGATTAACCCTAAAATAAGTTGAAAATTTTTTATGATTTGATTCAATAAAAGTAATTGTTCTTTTTAAACCAATCTGTTTTGTCCAATTATCAAAAATCCATGATGGAACACTTAATTTTTCATTTAGTTGTTTAGAATGTAAGAATTCGATAGAAATTTCCTTGATAGATTTTATTTTCACATTTTCTAGAAAGTTTCTTTCATCTTGAGATAAAATTTTCCCGATTGTTTCTTTCTCAAAAATATTGACTGCTCCTAGAATAACTAGGCAACTCACATAATCAACATCAGGGTATTTTCCTTCATTACAGAAAATTATTGATTCAAAATAGCTTTTTGATTTAACTACGGAGAAAATTATGTCTGAAATGATCAATCTTTCACTTGAACCAAAATTTTTTCCATTTTTCCTAGTAAAGTAAAAGATTACTGACGATGTAGATTGTTTGAACTGTAAAACCTCTTTCATCAAATCACAACAAAAATTAAAAAGTTTGCGAGAAAAAAAATTTTTTTTGATAACCACTTACAAATCTGGGTGATTATATTTACGAAAAAAATCAAATCTTGGAAAATCTTTATCAGGTGCGTTAATTTTCCATTCCCCGTTTACTAATTTTACTTTTGAACTTAAAATTGCGGCTATCGATTTGGGATAAATTATTGTCTCAATATCCATGACCCTTCTAGCCAGAATCTCTGGGGTATCACTCTGATATACGGGTACTACACCTTGGCATAATACATTGCCCCCGTCAACAAATTCATTAACGGCATGAACGCTAGCTCCATGAAATTTTTCACTTTTTTTTATTACACGCTCATGTGTTTTTAATCCCTTGTAATCTGGAAGTAAAGATGGATGAATATTAATGAGTTTACCTGAATGAGCTTTACAGAATTCATAACTCAAAATTCTCATAAAGCCGGCAAGAGCGATAAGACACGGGTTAAGATAACTTACTACATTGATTAATTCACTTTCGAATTCGTTTGAATTTTTAAATTTTTTCCTATCAATAACCCAAGTAGGTATGTGTAACGAAGTCGCTAGGTTTATTGCTGGACATTCATTATCAGAAATTACACCAATTACTTCAATTGGCCACTTTTTTGAATAACAAGTGTTTATAATTGCTCTCATGTTATTACCACGACCTGAAACCATGATTATTAATCGTCTATTTTTTTTTATCTTAAAATCATTCATAAATTTATTATAAATTCATATTCAAACACAGATGAAAATTAATTACGGAATGCCTAATAGATTAGAAGGCAAAAGAGCAATGACAATAGGTAATTTTGATGGAGTCCACATGGGGCATCAATGTTTGCTAAAATTATGTATGGACATTGCTCGTGAGGAAAATCTGATAAGTTCTGTAATTACCTTTGAACCACACCCGCACGTTTACTTTAAAAATTCTAGTCACGGTCGCATACAAACTTTTAGAGACAAGGTGATTGAAATAAAAAATTCTGGGATTAAAGAATTGATTATTTTACCTTTTAAAAAAAGATTGGCTAATTATTCGGCACAAAAGTTTATAAATGAAATACTGTCAGAATCTTTAGGTATGCAATTCATCATTGTCGGTAAAGATTTTAAATTTGGTAAAAATAAATCTGGAAACATCCAATTGCTGATTGAATTTGAAAAAAAATTGAATTACAAAACAGTCATATCCCAAAATGTTAATTTTCTTCAACATAGAATTTCTAGCAGTAGGTTAAGGAAATTTGCAAAAGAAGGAAATCTAAACAAAATCAAGGAAAGTCGCGAAAGACCTTTAACACTTAGTGGTCATGTGCAACATGGAAAAAAACTTGGAAGAAAACTAGGTTTTCCCACTTTAAATCTAGTTATGCCTGAAGATTTATGTTTAAGTGGTATTTTTGCTGTTACTGTTCAAGGGTTGGATCAAAAACAACCTAAAAAAGAATTGCCCGCTATTGCCAGTCTTGGTAGAAGGCCAACTGTTGAGAACTGGGGTAAGCTTATACTTGAAGTTTATGTTCTGGATTGGAGTAAAACAGTTTACGGTAATTTAGTATCTGTCCAGTTACATAAAAAAATAAGAGATGAGATCAAATTTAATAATACAGTGCAAATGCGTAATCAGATGCACTTAGACGAAATTAATACTCGCAAGTTTTTTGAACTCGATGAATGATAATAAAAAAGACAAAATTAAGATTGATTATAGTAAAACTTTAAATTTACCCAAATCAAATTTTCCAATGAGAGGCAATCTTGCTAAGAGAGAACCTGACTGGGTAAAAATTTGGGAGTCAAAATCTTTTTATGATCAAATCAGACATGAGTGTCAAGGAAGGCCAACTTTTACTCTTCACGATGGGCCACCTTATGCTAATGGAGATATTCACATTGGTCACGCTGTTAATAAGATTCTCAAAGACCTAATCATAAAATCCAAAACATTAGCTGGGTTCAATGCTTGTTATGTGCCCGGATGGGACTGTCATGGCATGCCAATTGAAATACAAATCGAAAAAAAATATGGCAAAAATCTTCCAGTTGATCAGGTTCAGAAACTTTCAAGAGCTTACGCCCAAGAACAGGTATCAAAACAAAAAAGAGACTTCATAAGACTCGGGGTTTTGGGCCGTTGGAATAATCCTTACTTGACTATGGATTTTCACAACGAAGCTGAGGAGATTTTATTATTGAAATCTATATATGAGAAAGGTTATGTCTACAGGGGTTTAAGACCTGTTAATTGGTGTTTCGACTGTAAATCGGCTTTAGCAGAGGCTGAAGTAGAGTATAAACAAAAAAAAGACCAAGCAATTGAGACACTTTTTTTTGCAAATAAAAGTGAAATTAAAAAAATTAAAGAAGTGTTTAACTCAACCAGGATCAGCAATCAAGGAGGCGTAGTAATTTGGACAACAACCCCATGGACAATTCCTGCCAACCAAGCACTGAATGTTAATCCTGATGCAGACTATTCTTTAGTAAAAATTAAAAATCAAAAAAACTATGAATGGTTAATCTTGTCCTCAGACTTATGTGAATCATGTTTAATTAATTGGAGCTTAGAAGGGGATGTTCTTGGAAAAACTAAAGGCTCAAATTTAACAGACCTTAAATTTAATCATCCATTATGGTCATTAGGCAAAAACTTTCAAAGACACTCAAAAATTATTCCTGCAAGTTATGTGGATCTTACCTCTGGAACCGGAATAGTACATGCAGCACCCGCTCATGGTTTAGATGACTTTCTCAGTTGTAAATCAAATGGCTTATTAGACAGTGAAATCATATCACTTGTAAAAGCCAATGGATGTTATGTAGATCAACTGCCTATTTTTGGTGGCATGCACATATCAAAGGCAAATCAAGAAATTATTAAAGAATTAAAGGGATGTGGCTCTTTACTTAGTCAAAAAGACTATGACCACAGTACAATGCATTGCTGGCGGCACAAAACACCAATCATTTTTCGCGCAACCAACCAATGGTTTGTATCGATGGACAAAAAAAATAAAATTAGTGAAAAAAGTCTTAGACAATTAGCCATAGATGGAATCAAATCTACTAAATTTTATCCAGAATGGGGTAAAAGTAGATTAGAGTCAATGATAAAACAAAGGCCTGATTGGACAATATCTAGACAACGTCACTGGGGTGTTCCAATTCCATTTTTCATTGATAATAAATCTGATGAATTACACCCTGAAACTCCCAAACTGCTTGAAAAAATTGCCAAATTAGTTGAAAAGGGTGGGATTGAGGCATGGCAAAACCTAAAAATTAATGACTTTTTAGGAGATTCTGATGCAAAAAAATACTCGAAATGTTCAGATACTCTTGATGTGTGGTTTGACTCTGGAGCTACTCATCAAACTGTAATTAAAAAATCTCATCGTAACGATATGAAGTTTCCTGCTGACTTATATTTGGAGGGAAGCGATCAACACCGTGGATGGTTTCACTCCTCTTTGCTTAGCAGTTGCATGCTTAATGAAGTTCCTCCATACCAAGCCCTCCTTACTCACGGCTTCGTTGTTGATGGCAATGGGAAAAAAATGTCTAAATCTATCGGTAATGTAATTTCGCCACAAGAAATTAGCAATTCATTAGGTGCGGATATTTTAAGACTGTGGGTGGCATCTTCAGACTACTCACGCGAACTGAATATTTCAAAAATTATTCTCGATAGAGTAGTAGAGGCATATCGAAGAATTAGAAATACTATGGCATTTTTGTTGGGTAATTTGAAAGATTTCAATTCCTGTAAAGATCGTATTGATGTAGAAAAATTAAATGAAATTGACAAGTATATGATCATCATTACTGGCGATTTACAAAGAAAAGTCCTAAAAGATTATGAAACTTATAATTTTCACGCTGCCACAAGTAAAATTACCAACTTTTGTACCGAGGACCTTGGCTCTTTCTACTTGGATATACTAAAGGATCGTTTATATATAAATCCCAGAGACAGTCATGTTAGAAGGTCTGCACAAACAGGTATTTGGTACATAACCAATACATTAATAGAACTTCTTTATCCATCTTTGTCATTCACAGCATACGAAGCATGGGGAATCTTTAGTGAACAAACAAGTTGTAAAAATAAATCAATACTTTTCTCGCGTAGATCAACAGAACTCCCACTTATAGGAAATGAGAGAAATATACACAAACAATGGTCAAAACTTCGAAGTATAAGATCAGTTGTACTTAAATCGATAGAAGATCAAAGATCCAAAGGTTTAATTGGTTCATCTTTAGAAGCTTCTGTAAAAATAAATTGTGCGGAATCTATTTCAAAAGACTTAAGAAACTTCTTGGTTGAATTAAAGTTTATTTTTATTGTTTCTAAAGTATCAGTTTTAGTTAAAGAAAACTGCAGTGAAGATTTTTATGAAGTCTTAGTTTCAAAGGTGGTTGACAAAAAATGCGTCAGATGTTGGCACAGAAATAGCTCTGTTGGATCATCCTTTGATCATCCAGAATTATGTGATCGATGCCTAAAATTCATATGAAAATTAGCGAAAAAATACATCAAATTTTAATCAGAAAACTATTTTTTTTTTCTCTCTTTATAATTTTTTTTGATCAGTTAACAAAATTTCTAGTTTTACATAATCTTGATGTTTTTGAACAAATAAAAGTAACATCTTTCTTAAATATTGTGTTAGTTTTTAATACCGGAGCTGCTTTTAGTATTTTTTCAGATGGCTATCATTGGCAAAGATACATGCTTATTACAGTTTCATTAATCGTAATATTGTTCTTGGTACATTTACTCATTAAAACACCAAAAGAAAATAGATTGAATGAATTTGCAATTTATTTAATAATTGCAGGTGCAATTGGCAACCTTATTGATAGAATAAGAATCGGTATGGTGACAGACTTTATTGACTTTCACATTGGTAATTACCATTGGCCTGCTTTTAATATTGCTGACAGTGCGATAAGCATTGGGGCAATAACACTAATTTTTTTTGAGATTAAAAATTATCTTTCAACCAAAAAACTACAAGAATAATTGAATAATATATTGCAAAATAAAAAAGTTATCCTTGGTGTAACTGGGGGAGTTGCAATTTATAAAAGTTGTGAATTAATTCGTCTTTTCAAAAAAAATGGTTTAGATGTAACTGTTGTAATGACAAAAAGTGCATGCGAATTTGTAAGCCCTAAATTATTTGAAGCACTTTCTGGAAAACCAGTTTTTTCTGGTATGTGGGGAAAAAACTCAAATTTATCTATGCCTCATATCTCATTGAGTCGAGGTGCAATTGGAATTTTAATAGCTCCAGCGACCGCAAATATTATGGCAAAAATTGCAAATGGAATTACTGACGACCTGATTACAAATCTATGTCTTGCTAGAAAAATTCCTTTATTATTAGCTCCAGCCATGAATGTAGAAATGTGGAACAACCCAGCAACACAAAGAAACTACAGAATATTACAAAATGATGGAGTTTTATTTTGTGAACCTGAATATGGAGATCAAGCATGCGGTGAGATTGGAGTTGGAAGAATGCAGGACCCTGAAAACATCTTGTCTGTGTTCAAAAAATCTTTAGAACAAAATAATAATTCTAAAGAGTGTTTTGGAATGTCTGTTTTAGTTACCGCTGGTCCAACATTCGAAGCAATTGACCCCATTAGAGGTATTACTAATAGGTCGTCTGGCAAACTTGGATATGCTATTGCGGAGACTTATAGCGAGTTAGGAGCCAAAGTCTTCTTAATTTCAGGTCCTGTTTCAATTAACTCCAAAACTTCTATTTTAAAAGAACATGTTGAGTCTGCAGATGAAATGTTAAATTCAGTCAGGAAAATTTTAAAAGAAAACAAAATTGATATCTTTTTTTCTGTTGCAGCAGTTGCTGATTGGAAACCTACAAAAATTTTCAAAAATAAAATTAAAAAACAATCTCGAAATATTCTTAGTAATATTGCTTGGGTTGAGAATAACGATATACTTGGCGAAATTGGAAATATTTCGGACAATTCTAGGCCATTTGTTGTAGGATTTGTGGCTGAAACAATGAATAAACACAACTTATTAGAAAGTCTTAAAGAAAAACTAATACTTAAGAATGCAGATTTTATGGTTGGTACAAATGGTCCAGACACATTTGGAAAAGATGAAGCTGAGATGATTGTCTATTCAAAAAATCAAACTCAAAAAGAGATTAGTGGATCAAAAAAACAAATATCTCAAATACTCTTTAACTTGATCCAAAAAGAAATGACTATCATTTAGTAGATATTTAAGATGAAAATAAAAGTAAAGATATTAGATAGAAAGTTGTCTAAGTTACCATCAAAATCAACACCCGGCTCAGCTGGTGTTGATTTGCGAGCCTGTATTGACAAACCTCTCAAACTTGAAAAAAATCAAAATCAACTTATATCGACAGGATTATCAATTTTCATTTCGAATCCAGAATGTGCAGGTTTAATATTGCCAAGAAGTGGACTTGGTCACAAACATGGTATTGTTCTAGGTAATCTAGTTGGACTTATAGATTCAGACTATCAAGGACCACTGATGGTATCTGTATGGAATAGAAGCACAGCTGCTTACGTCATAAATCCTTTGGATAGGATTGCACAACTAGTGATAGTATCCATAAAAAAATTTATATTAGATGAAGTGGAGTTTTTTGAAGAGACTGAACGTGGATTAAAAGGTTTTGGTAGTTCTGGAAAAAACTGACATTTGCTCTGAGTTGAATCCTAAGCAATATCAAGAAGTGTTTTTCCATCTTTATCAAAAGTGAAAATTCCCTCTTTTAATTTTTCATTAGCCATCTCATTTTGAGTTAACAAATTTAAAAAAATGTCTTTGCTAAAATTATTTGAGTCAGTTTCTACATTAAAGTTAAATTTCTCTGAGTAGCAATTTTTTATCCAACTACCTAGATTTTTTTGAGGAGGTAATTCCTCTAGTAAGCCAAGAAAATTTGGGCTTATTGTTAATAGGTCTAGACCTGAGAGAGAAAAAATCTGTTCAATAGATCTGAAACTGGCACCCATCACCTCGGTTTTATATTTTTTTCGCTTAAACTTACAAAATACTGATCTCACAAATTCAACTCCTGGATCATCATCAACAATGTTCCATTTTTTCCCCTTACTTTTCCACCAATCACTAATCCTGCCAACAAAAGGAGAGATTAAAGTAGCTCCAGCATCAGCACAAGCGAAAGCTTGTACCTCACTAAAAAGTAGAGTTAAGTTACAATTTATTCCCTGTTTTTGTAACTTGCTAGCAGCAACAACTCCTTCCCATGTTGCTGGAATTTTTATTAATATTCTCTCAAGTGGTATTCCCCTGTAGGCACAGGATTCAATAATTTTCTTGCCAGCAAGTTCAGTCTGTTCAGTATTGAAGGCAAGTGATGCATCTACCTCAATAGACACCCTACCAGGAATTACTCTTAAAATTTCCTGAGCAAATGAAACTATAATCTCTCTGGCCCGATCATTTGGTGGAAGAGAATTAAATTTTTTTGAAACAATAGTGATGAAGTCTTTGTAATTATCATCTTTAGCTGATTTTATAATTAAACTAGGATTGGTTGTTGCATCTTGTGATTGAAATCTTCCAATCGACTTGAAATCACTGGAATCCACAACTATTTTGGTGACAATCTTTAATGAGTCTAAAGCATTTTTAACCATAGCGAATAATCACAACAACGTATCTGCCCAAATACTTTTGGCCCAAGAGAAAGCATGTTTCCCCTCAATAAAGGACCCTGTGTCAGATAGCCCTCCGGCATTCAAATTTGGCAGCATAGTTTTAAGTTTTTCATCATAATCGTATACTCTTGCTACATGAACTGCAGAATTATTATTTACAAAACTATAACAAGTATTGATCATTTTACTGGGATTTGGGGAAGTACCGTCGAAGTATTTGATGATCGCGTACGCAACAACTTTTCCGTGCTGGTTTGCCATATGACCTGATTTTGGCATTTTTTCAGTTGCCAGAGTAGAGTCACCAAGAATATGAATATTTTTGAATTTTACAGATTCTAGTGTCAACCAGTTAACATCACACCATTTGTTATTTGTAGTAATTAATCCAGTACTTTTGGCTATTTCTCCAGCCCTATTAGGAGGAATTACATTTAAAACATCACCTTTTACTCTGTCACCAAATAGGGAAATCAAAGTTTTTGAACCTAAATCCAGTTCATTAATTTCTACATTAGGTATGTATTCAATAATATTTTTATATAAATTATCCCAAGCAGAAATGAACAGTTTTTTCTTTGATTGAATTTGAGGGTTTGCATCAAGAATCAAAACCTTAGATCTAGGTTTATTTAATTTAAAATAATGAGCAACTTGACAAGCTCTTTCATAAGGACCAGGAGGACACCTATATGGTGCTCTTGGAACTGAAATAACAAAAACACCGCCGTCAGGCATAGTATTAATTTGTGATTTTAAGGCTAGAGTTTGTGGACCAGCCCGCCATGCATGTAATACCCTTTTTCTTGCTCTTAAAGAAAGTCCTTCGATGTTTTCATATTCAAATTCTATTCCAGGCGAAACAATAAGTTTATCAGCAGAAAATGATCGCCCTGTTCGAGTACGAATTGACAAATTTACAGGGTCAATGCTAACTACTTCGTCTCTAATTACCTTAATACCCCTTTGTATTAATCCTTGATAGTTATGAGTAATAAAATCAATATCTTTGTGGCCTCCTAGAACTAAATTACTCATAGGACATGAGTAAAAAAATTGGTTTTTTTCTATAAGTGTAATTTCAATTCTACCTCTACTCCAAAGACTCAAATATTTAGCGGCTGTAGCACCTCCAAAACCACCACCAATTACAACAACTGATCCAACCAAATTTTTTTTTGGAATTTTTTTTGGTTTCTCAACTGAATAGCAGCCAACTAATGTAGGTAAAGTTGGAAGAGCAATTATCCCGGAGGATTTGATTAAAAAATTTCTTCTGTTTAGCATGTTTAAATTATCAACATAGGAATATATATACTTAAAATTTATTGTTTTTCGAAATAATTAGCGATAGATTTTATTTCTTCAGATGTATAACCTTTAGCAATTTTATGCATTACACTTGATTTGTTCTCAGGTTTAGCAGACTGGACAAAATAATTAATAAGTTTTTCACTATCATATCCGGAAAGAGAAGGCACAATACCATACGAGGTTTTATCTGACCCATGACAAGATAGACAAAGGGAAGCTAAATATTTGGTTTGAAGATTTTCAGCAAAAACAAATGGAACATGAAATCCGATAAAAACTACAAAAAAAAAATTAGTAAATTGGTTCATCAAAAAACAAAAACTTTTCAATTACAATTCAAGTGGTTCAATGGATTTTTTTGATTTTGGGCCTGACTTGTTTTGTGATTGGGAAGGCCATTTTAAAATAATTTTTTCTGACTTGGAATCTAATTTAATATCAACCCTGCCTCCATTGACCAGTCTTCCAAACAGAAGCTCATCAGCGAGAAGTTTTCTTATTGAATCCTGAATCAACCTTTGCATTGGTCTAGCTCCCATAGCGGGGTCAAAACCATTTTTTGCAAGGTAGCCTTTAACGTTATCAGAGACTGAAATTTCAACTTTCTTTTCATGAAGTTGTTCCTCTAATTCTATAAGGAATTTATCAACCACCCTAAGAATAACCTCTTCAGGAAGAGGCTGAAAAGAAACAATTGCATCTAATCTGTTTCTAAACTCTGGGGAAAACATTTTTTTTATATCAGCCATCTCATCACCTTGCTCTATTGAGTTTGAGAACCCAATAGAGTTGCGATTTAAAGTTTCAGCACCAGCATTTGTTGTCATGATTATTATTGTATTTGTAAAGACAGCTTTTCTTCCGTTATTGTCAGTTAACTTACCGTGGTCCATTACCTGTAATAAAAGGCTAAAAACATCAGGATGAGCTTTTTCAATTTCATCAAGAAGTAGAACAGAATGAGGAGTTTTAGTAATTGATTCCGTCAATAACCCTCCTTGGTCAAAGCCAACATAACCTGGAGGAGCCCCTATAAGACGTGATACTGAGTGCCTCTCCATATATTCTGACATATCAAATCTGATTAAATCGATACCTAAAAGGTAGGCTAGCTGTTTAGCTACCTCAGTTTTTCCAACACCAGTAGGACCCGAAAAAAGGAAACTTCCTATTGGTTTTTCTTTCTTTCCCAGCCCAGAACGTGACATCTTTATTGCTGAAGTTAAAGCATCAATAGCAAGATCTTGTCCAAATACAACATTTTTTAAATTTCTATCTAATTTAGATAGAACTTTTTTGTCATCAACACTTACTGTTTGAGGTGGAATTCGAGCAATTTTGGAAACAATATCTTCAATTTCTAATTTTCCAATAGTTCTCTTTTTTTTACTCTTGGGCAAAATCCTTTGGGCGGCTCCAGCTTCATCAATAACGTCGATAGCTTTATCAGGGAGGTGACGATCGTTAATATATTTCGCAGATAATTCAGCCGCAGCAAGAAGAGCTCCAGATTGGTATTTAACTTTGTGATGCTCTTCAAACCTTGATTTCAAACCTCTAAGAATCTGAATTGTTTGATCAACAGACGGTTCCAAGACCTCAATTTTTTGAAATCTTCTGGACAAAGCATGATCCTTCTCAAAAATACCTCTAAATTCTGTATAGGTTGTAGCTCCGATGCAGCGAAGAGCTCCTGAAGAAAGTGCTGGCTTTAGTAAATTTGATGCATCAAGAGTCCCACCAGAAGCAGAACCAGCTCCAATCAATGTGTGTATCTCGTCAATAAATAGAATTGCGTTTGGTTCCTCTTGTAATTGATTAAGAACAGCTTTCAATCTCTGTTCAAAATCACCTCTGTACTTTGTTCCAGCAAGTAGAGCCCCCATGTCAAGTGTGTAGACAATAGATGTACACAATATTTCAGGAACTTCCTCTTTTGTAACCCTCCAAGCAAGTCCTTCGGCAATAGCAGTCTTACCAACACCAGCCTCACCAACAAGAAGTGGATTATTTTTTCTTCTCCTGCACAAAACTTGAACAACTCTCTCTACTTCTGGTTCTCTGCCAATCAATGGATCAATTTTTCCTTCTTTTGCGAGAATATTAAGATTCTGTGCATATTGATCAAGTGGAGTTGGCTGAGTGGAAGAAGCATTATTGCTGTTATTGGGATTGATATTTTCAGTTTCTGTAGCGGTAGTCTCATTTGTCTGAGTTTGATTTGTTGCTGGAGGAACTTTTGATATTCCATGCGCAATGAAATTGACAACATCCAACCTAGTAATTCCTTGCTGATGAAGGTAATAGACGGCATGTGAATCCTTTTCACCGAATATAGCAACCAAAACATTTGCACCGTTTACTTCTTTTTTTCCATTGGAAGTTGACTGAACATGCATGATAGCTCTCTGAATTACTCTCTGAAAACCCAAAGTCGGTTGTGTTTCAACTTCCTCAACCCCTCCCACAATTGGAGTATTCTCCTTGATAAAATTGGTGAGAGCCTTTTTTAATTCATCGCTATTAACTGCACATGCTTGAAGAATATTGGATGCAGAGGGATTGTCAATTAGCGCAAGCAACAAATGCTCAACAGTTATGAATTCGTGTCTTTGTTGTCGGGCCTCAACAAAGGCCATGTGTAAAGTTACTTCAAGTTCCTGCGAAATCATGCTCTCTCCATTATGCACTGTAAGGGGTGTTGATAAGATTTTGAAAAGTTTTTAACTAGATTAACTTTAGTTGATGCAACATCTTTTGGAAACACACCACAAACTCCTCTTCCCTCTTTATGAACCTTTAACATAACATGTGTTGCTGTATCACGGTCCATTTTAAAGAATTTCTGCAAAACTAAAATAACAAATTCCATAGGGGTGTAATCATCGTTAAGCAAAGCAACTTCATAAAGTGGGGGTGGTTTAAGACCCAGCTTTTTCTCTTCAATTACTACATCATCTTGCGTATTAATACTCATACATAATAATAAACATAAATTGCATTAAAAAAATATGCAAGAAAACTACTTATAATCCAGTATAGACAAAGGGCTATTAAGCTAATATGATACATTAGTAATAGTGCGCCAGACTAAATATATTGATAATGACTAAAATGATGTGATGTTTTATGCATTTGGTTTATATGTTTTAAAAAGACGGGTGTTTTTTTGGTTTTGTTTAAGGAAATGAAGTATGTCTACAGGTACAGTTAAGTGGTTTAATGATGCTAAAGGTTTTGGATTTATTACCCCCGACGAAGGTGGTGAAGACGTTTTTGCACACTTTTCAGCGATACAATCGGCTGGTTTTAGATCTTTGAAAGAAGGACAAAAAGTCCAATTTGATATTGTTCAAGGTCCAAAAGGTAAACAAGCATCTAATATCGCGCCGGTTGCTTAACTAATTAAATTGTAACCTAAAGTTAAAGCATTCTGAATTAGTTTCTGGAATGTTATGGTTTAGTCATGCCTTTAATAATTGCATGCCCAAACTCTGAACAAGAAATTTGTGTTGCGTCTGGCATTAGTCTTGCGAAATCATATGTTACCCTCTGATCTTTTATTGCATTTGTCATTCCACTTAGTATTAAGTCAGCTGCATTTTTCCAACCAATGTGACGTAACATCATTTCAGCTGACAATATGATTGATCCAGGATTTACGTAGTCTTTTCCAGCATATTTTGGTGCAGTACCGTGTGTTGCCTCAAATACAGCTACATCATCCGACAAATTAGCTCCAGGGGCGATTCCAATTCCACCTACTTGAGCTGCCAAAGCGTCTGATATGTAATCACCATTCAAATTAAGTGTTGCAATTACACTGTATTCTTTAGGCCTCAATAAAATTTGTTGAAGAAAAGCATCTGCAATAACATCTTTGATTATTATTGGATACCCAGAGTTTGGATTGGTAATTTGGACCCACCCTCCACCTTCAAATGGTTTTGCATTATATTCTTGACTGGCTAATTCATAACCCCAATCTCTAAAAGCCCCTTCAGTAAACTTCATGATGTTACCTTTATGCACAAGTGTTACAGAGTTCTTATTATTTTCAATCGCATAATCTAAAGCTTTTTTCACTAATCTTCTCGTTCCTTCTTGAGATACGGGCTTAATTCCAAGTGCAGAAGTGTCAGGAAATCTAATTTTTTTAACATCAAATTCGTTGCTCAATATATTAATAAGTTTTTTTGTCTTGTCAGAGCCAGCTTCAAACTCTATTCCGGCATATATATCCTCAGAATTTTCTCTAAATATAACCATATCTGTATTTTCTGGTTCCTTCAATGGACTTGGTACTCCATCAAAATACTTAATCGGGCGTAAACATACATACAAATCAAGATTTTGTCTCAAAGCAACATTTAAAGATCTAATTCCCCCTCCAACTGGAGTAGTTAAAGGCCCTTTGATTGAAACAACATATTCTTTTATTAAATCCAGAGTCTCCTCAGGAAGCCACACATCTGGTCCATAGACTCTAGTAGCTTTTTCTCCACAAAAAATTTCCATCCATGATATTTTTCTTTTTCCTGCATATGCTTTGCTTACTGCTGCATCAACAACATTAATCATTACAGGACTAATGTCAATGCCAATACCATCTCCCTGAATGTATGGAATTATTGGATTTTCAGGAACAACTAATGCGTTATTATCATCAAATGAAATTTTCTCGCCACTTGTAGGTATAGATACTTTACTTGACAAAACATATACTCCTTTTAGTTAAGGAAAAAAAACGAGATTGTTTACTAATTAAACTACAAAATATGAAAGCGAATGTTTATTTTTTAATAATTTTTCTTGTTTTTTTTAATACGAAATCTCTTTCAATTGATGCAACTCAAGCACTGAAGGCAAATTTTGTGTTTCTTAAAATAAATAATCATAAAATTGTCGCTGAAATTGCAGACAATGAAGTTCAAAGAATTAAAGGTTTGATGTTCAGAAAATCCTTACCGAAGGATCAAGGTATGTTTTTCAAATACAAAACTTCGAAAATACGTTGTATGTGGATGAAAAACACCTCAATTCCTCTTTCGGTTGCATTTATCAATTCTGAATACACTATTGTTAATATAAAAAAAATGATTCCTTTTGATGAAACCCCTCATTGTTCAATATCTCCATCAATGTATGCACTTGAAATGAAATCTGGTTGGTTTCGAGACAGAAAAATTAAAAAGGGTCAAAAAGTCACAGAGTATCTTTCAAAATCATATTAATTTTAAAGCTTTACCCTAACCCAACATTTTGTTGAGCTACCATCAAATATAACATTGGAAAAGACAGTAAAGTGTTTATGCGAGATGTCAGCATTGCTAGTTTCGCAGCTTTCACTTTTTGATCTTGGTCCACTTGAATCATACCCAATGCTTTTTTCTGATTAGGCCAAATAATAAACCACACGTTGATAGCCATTATAATTGCTAGCCACATACCAATGCCAATGGCAACGAATCCGTCTGAAATCATTAATGCTTGATGCCCATAGCCGTTGATCCAGGCAACAATCAAACCGGTTACGACAGTTGCTAAAGCAGAGTAACGAAACCAAAACAGAGCTTCTGGGGCGATTACTTTTGAGATAGCTGGTTTTTGTTCATCTGGAATCTTCGGCATTGACGGAATCTGAACAAAATTAAAGTACCACAAAAGTCCAATCCACATTACCCCGGCAATTACGTGCAACCAACGAAAGAAGAAAGCTATCCAGGCTGGTTCGGATATATCAACATCACCAAAAATAAAAGCTATTAAAATAAGTAGAATTAGGCCGGCAGCAATTGTGCGCGTCAAAGAGGTTAAGATAAATGCCATTAAATGCTCCCCAAGAAATCAAACTAATTAAAGATTCCGAAAATTAAAAAATAATTCTGATTCTATACTCTTTTGCAAAACAAAATAACAAAACCCGGGTTTTTTACAATTTTTAAAATATTATTTTTCCTATTTATTAAGTTTTTTTATATTCTTAACCAAAACTGAAGCATTTCCATCAAATAACTTTACATCTAATTGATCACTCTCCACTATTTGATTAATTGAAGTTATTACTTCACTGTAATTTTTTTTATACAACACACAGTATCCTCTTTTTAAAATTGCTAATGGATTAAGTGCAGATAATCTTCTTTCTGTTTGATCAATTCGATATTTAAGAGTATTAAATAAATTTTTTTTAATCTCTATTAGTCTCAAATAAGCATGTTTAAAATTATTGTCTTTTAATATCAACTCATCTCTTGGGCTTTTAATTTTTATTGAGAGTAAATCAAATTTTTGTTCTTGAACCCTGATAAAATCAATGAAAGTTTTTCTAAGTCTGGTTCTATTTTCATTAAATTTATGAATTAGTTTTTGCTCTTGAACACCAATTATCTCTACAGCAGCTGTGGGTGTTGCAGCTCTGTAATCAGCCACCAAATCACTCAGAGTAGTGTCAGTCTCATGTCCTATGCCAGTAATTATTGGTTTGCTAACCTTTGCCAAGTTTCTAATTAAATTTTCGTTGTTAAATGCCCACAAATCCTCAAGGCTACCTCCACCCCTTATCAGGAGTAAAACGTCTAAATCATCATCTGATTCCGCAAGATTAATTGCTTTGATCAATTCTTCAGGTGCTTTATCTCCTTGAACCAAGCTTGCAAAAATCTTAACTCTTATTCTAGGTATGATATTGTTTATGGTAATAATTGCATCTCGTAAAGCAGCAGCATCTAAAGAAGTAATGATCCCTATACTTTCTATAAAACTTGGGATTTCTTTTTTGTTTTCTGGCTCAAATAAACCTTCGGATTTTAACTTTTTACTTAACAACAAAAATCTTTCAAAAAGTTTTCCACTTCCTGACTTGGCGATCTTCAAAACTTTTAATTGAAAATCTCCTCTTGCTTTATAAATAGAGGGTGAGGCTTCAACTACTACTTGATTCCCATCTTCAGGATTAAAAGACAATAGTTCTGGATCAACATTAAAAAAAACACACCTCACGCATGAGTGCTCGTCTTTAAGTGTAAAATACATGTGCTTTGCTTTTGATACCAAGATCTGAGAAATCTCTCCTTCCACTTTAATAAGTGGATAGTTAATTGATAAACAGTGACTTATCAAATAGTTGAGTCTTGATACTGAGATAACTTTTAATTCACCTTTATTAGGCATTTTATTAATTGGCTCCCAAAAAAATTTTCCACAAAATCAATGCCATTCGAACGTAGAAAAAAATTTCTATGAAAAATCAAAGATATACAAATACAACTAGAATAAAAAATAAGGTTTTAAAGGTAAAAATATAAGTTATTGATATTGTTTGACTTTTTCATTTTATTTATTTGAAATTAATACAGACAATAACATAGTGCTTTAAACTACTTAATACAATTAAAATATAAAAAAAAATATGTGCAATTCTTACTTCTATTTCCACAAAGTTATCCACAATCAATCAAGTTAAATGATTAGAATAAATTTAACCTTAAAAAAAGGTTTAATTGAAAAGCTTTTTTCTCATTGGTACCCGGGGTTTAAAACTTTAAACTCTTATGATGAAAAAAAAATATCCTACAACAATAAACAAAATAACAAAATAATTTTTTGTTTAATTAATGTGATTTGGTTTTTTTTTAAACCAACAACTAAACTTCTTTCTTATGGATTTTTTTTGTTTTTATTTATTAAAAAAAAAAGAATAATTTTAAAAATTCTTCAATTTTAATAAAAAAAACTAGTCGTCCAAAAATTTTTGCTATAGGAAATGTATTAGTAGGTGGTGCTGGCAAAACACCCACTACAATTTGTCTAATTAACAGTCTTAAATCAATTGATGTTAAAGTCGCGGTAATTACCAGGGGATACAAAAGTTTTATAGAGAAATATAAAAAAAAACCTGCTATTGTCGATCTAGAAAATGCCTTAAATTTTTCATATAAAGAATATGGAGATGAGCCTTGCTTAATCGCTGAAACTGGAGTGCCAGTTTGTGTAGGAAATCGTGCTGAGTCTTATTCAAAAATAACATCACAATTTCCTGAAATCGATGTCATCTTGCTCGATGATGGTTTACAACAACAAAGTTTATTTCCAGATAAGAAAATTTTAGTAATTGATGAAAGACTATTTGGAAATGGATTTTTACTACCTTATGGTCCGCTGAGAGAAACTCTCCCACTAGACTATGATGTTGATGCTACTGTATTTAACAACATCAATGAAAAGATAAATGTTAATGATTGTTTTAAAAGACTTGGACTTAAAAAAAATATACCTTTCGGATACCTAGAAAAAAAATCTTTAATGTGGAAAAACATCATCAACAGTGAGATAGGTAATGAGGAGTTAAAACAAAAAATTTCTCTTAATTACATAACAACTAAAATTAAACCTCTCGCAGTAGCTGGAATTGCTGTCCCAAATAGGTTCTTCATGTTGTTAAAAAAATTGGAAATTGACTTTGAGCCATTATGGTTAGAAAATCACGACACGAATTTTATTGATAACTTGTCTTATTATTTGAACTCTTCCGAAAGAATTGTTCTGATGACCGAAAAAGATGGTGTAAAACTTGTTTATTCCAAAAATGCTAATTCTCTTAATAAAGAACAATTTTGGATAGTAAAACTCAATCTTCAGCTTGGATCTAATTTTGTAAGCAGTATTAATAATTGGATTTAGTAAGTAGAATTACCCAAATGGATAAGAAATTAATAAATATACTCATTTGCCCAAAAACACTTAAGCCTTTGAAACTGCACCCTAGCAAGAACTTTTTGGTTTGTTTTGATGAAGGGATTGCATACCCAATAATCAATGGGGTGCCTCACTTGCTTGAAACTGCTGCTGTTCCAATATCATCTCTTGCAGAAACTGAGGTTTCACTTAATTCTGAACAAAAGCAAAATTGAGTGGAATAATGAATTTTTGGGTTTTGATACCTGCCAGAGTGAATTCTACCAGGCTGCCGAATAAACCTTTGTTAGATCTTGCTGGTAAGCCAATGATAGCTCATGTCATTCAGGCTGCAAAATTAAGTGGTGCGCAAAGAATTGTTGTTGCAACTGATGATGATAGAGTTATAAAAATTACTGAAAGATTTGATGCTGAAGGCATAATGACTGATGTTAACCATCCGAGTGGATCTGATCGGATTTTAGAGGCCTTAAAAGTAATGAAAGCCGATGACGATCAAATAGTTGTGAACCTTCAAGGAGATGAGCCTCTGATTCCTCACAAATTGATCAGGAAAGTTGCTGAATTGAAATATAAAACACCTGAATCTTCAGTTGCAACTGTTGCAACTCCAATCAAAGATATTACAGAAATTCCAAATAGCAACTGTGTGAAAGTAATACTTAATATGAAAAATGAGGCAATTTATTTTTCAAGGTCTGTCATTCCTTACAACAGAAATGAAGGTAATAAAAATGGAATTTTACACTCAGATAAAAAAGTTCAAGGCTCTTCTTTTGTTTATTTGAGGCATTTAGGAATTTACAGCTTCACGATCGGCGATTTGAAAAAATTTGTATCATGGGGGCCTTGCTTATTAGAACTTAACGAAAAGCTTGAACAGTTAAGATGGTTGTGGAATAAAAAATCTATCAAAGTTATTATTGAATATGACGAACCTGCTCCAGGTGTTGATACTGAGCAAGATTTAAAAAAAATTAGACTTTTATTAAAAAATAAATAAATAGGACTTAATTATGCGTTTAATTCTTCTTGGAGCACCAGGTGCCGGTAAAGGCACACAAGCAGAGGCTATTTGCCACAACTTTGGAATCCCCCAAATTTCCACTGGAGATATGCTTAGAACAGAAATTAACAGTGGATCTAATTTGGGAGCAACCGCCAAAAAGATTATGGATCAAGGTAAACTTGTCGGCGACGACATTATCGTGCAACTGGTTTTGAATAGAATTGATAAATCAGATTGTTTGAATGGTTACCTCTTCGATGGCTTTCCTAGAACAATACCTCAAGCTGAAGCCCTAAAAGATGCTAAAGTTAAACTTAATGCCGTAGTTGAAATTCATGTTAAAGATGAGATGATAATAGAACGAATAGTTGGAAGACGAGTTCATCCTGCAAGTGGTCGTGTTTACCATATTAAACATAATCCTCCTTCAAAGCCCAATCTTGACGACTTCACAGGCGAGAAATTGGTTCAAAGAGAAGATGACAATGAGGATACTATAAAAAAAAGGTTGATCGTTTACCACCAACAAACCAAACCCTTAATATCTTTTTATAAAAGTTGGCAAAAAGAACAGAGTGCAGATGCGCCAAATTTTATTACCGTTTCTGGCTCCGGATCAATTGAAGAAATTAAGAAAAAAATATTTATTTCCCTTAATTAAATAGTCTCCAATTTTTTTAATTTTTCCTCAGCAGAAGATTTTCGTTGCTTTTTAATTATTTTTTTTTGGATCTCTTGGTTTTGATCATTTGAAAGTTTCTCTTCAAAAGCAAGTTTGTTATCATCTACAAATGAAATTACAAACTTCCAAGCTAAGGGTTCAATCTTTTCAATGTCTTTATTGACTAACACTACCTTTTCCCCTTTGTAATTTTGAGGTTGTGCATATGGCGAGTAGCCTATTTGACGATTATTATTTTTTTTTAAATTTTTAGGCTGGTATTGTGATAAAACTCCACAAAATCTTTCTGCCCAGTCGCTGGGCCTGAATTTGTTACCTTGCAGAGTCTTACCAAATATATAAAATTGATATGGGTATTTTTCCAATTGATTGAATATTAAGTTATGAATTTATAAGTATATTTTAAACCAGCAAACATGGAAATAAATTAAATTTTTTTTAATTTGTATTTTTTTTTATTGAGTCAAGAACTAAGTTAAATTTATATATGGGAATCTTTAAGAAAAACTCCTCCTTAATACAAACATACTCCAGAATGGAAGTTTCGATGGATCATGGAATGGGGTGCTGGTTATATGATAAAAATGGAAAAAAATATTTAGATGCTTTGTCAGGTATAGCCGTGAATACTCTGGGCCATTCACATCCAAAATTTGTTTCAGCAATAACTGACCAAGTTCAAAAGCTAATTCACACCTCTAATCTTTATCAGATTCCCTTGCAAGAGAATTTAGCAAACGAACTTGTAAAAATTTCCAATATGGACTTAGCTTTCTTTTGCAATTCTGGACTTGAAGCTAATGAAACTGCTATTAAAATTGCTCGTAAGTTTGGGCATAGCCTTGGATATTCTTCTCCAAAAATAATTGTATTTGAAAAATCTTTTCATGGTAGATCAATTGCAACAATTTCTGCCTCTTCAAATCCAATGATGAAAAAAGGTTTTGAGCCCTTACTTGATGGGTTTATTCGTGTCCCGTTAAATGATCTTGAAGCAATAAATAAAAACTCTGCAAAACACAAAGAAATTTGTGCTGTGTTCATTGAAACTATTCAAGGTGAAGGGGGAATAAATATACCTGAAGACTCTTTCATCAAAAAACTTAGAAAAATTTGTGATGAAAATAATTGGTTGCTGATTATGGACGAAGTTCAATGCGGCATGGGAAGAACAGGGAAATGGTTTGCGTTTGAGTGGAACAACATCAAGCCAGATATAGTTCCCTTAGCCAAAGGTCTTGGTTCCGGAATACCAGTTGGTGCAGTTTTAACGAGCAAAAATACTGGGAATTTACTAGGTCCAGGTAGTCATGGAACTACTTTTGGAGGAAATCCGCTTGCAATGAGAGCTGGCCTAGAGACTCTAAGTATAGTTCGAGAAGAAAACCTGTTATTGAATGCTCAAATTAGAGGAAAGCAATTAATTAAAAATTTAGAAAACATACTTTCAGGTACAAATGGAGTTATAGACATTAGAGGCCGTGGTTTAATGGTAGGTATTGAACTTCACCGATCATGTAAGGAATTGGCAAAAGTTGCTCTTAATGATGGGTTATTGATAAACGTCACTGAGTCAAATATTATACGTCTTCTACCACCTTTGATAATTAATTCCACAGAAGTAAATTTTTTGACAGATAAACTTGGTTCAATTATCAAAAACTTTCTTACAAATAACTAACCCAACAAAATTAAATGCGCCACTTTTTAAAATTCTCAGACCTAAATAAAAATGAGTTAGTCTATTTACTTGAAAGGACCAAAAGGTTGAAAAATGGTCTCAACTCTTCAGATAATCATGCTCCTTTCAGAGGCAAAACATTGGTGATGATATTTGAAAAACAGTCGACTAGGACAAGGCTTTCATTCGAAATTGGCATGCAACAATTAGGTGGATCCGCAGTTTACCTTAACACACGTGATACGCAACTTGGCAGAGGTGAAGCCATAGAAGATGCAGCAAAAGTGGTTTCTCGAATGTGTGATCTTGTAATGATAAGAACTTATGAGCAAAAAACAATCGAAAGTTTTTCTATAAACTCAAAGGTTCCAGTAATTAATGGACTCACTAATGAATACCACCCGTGTCAAATTCTCGCTGATATTTTTACTTTCACTGAGTATCGTGGATCTATTGAAAAAAAAATTGTTACTTGGATTGGAGACAAAAATAATGTTTGTAATGCATGGATTGAAGCTGCCTCAATCTTAGATTTTAATTTAAGAATATCTTGTCCTCCTGAATATCTAAAAGATATATCTACCTGCAAAAATGTCTCACTTGTTAATAACCCTTCTGATGCCTGTTCTGGTGCCGATTTAGTAACTACTGATGTATGGACAAGTATGGGTTTCGAAAGTGAAAATGCAAAGAGGATTAAAGCTTTTCAAAACTGGAGTGTAACAAAGGAGAAAATGGCATTGGCATCACCAAATGCTCTGTTTATGCACTGCTTGCCTGCACACAGAGGGGAAGAAGTCGATGCTGAAGTTATTGACGGACCTCAGTCTGTTGTCTGGGAAGAGGCTGAAAATCGTCTTCATGCCCAAAAAGCTTTAATGGAATATTTGTTATTAGGATTTAATTACTCATGAAAAAAGTGAAAAAAATTATATTGGCTTATTCGGGAGGACTTGATACCTCTGTGATACTTAAATGGCTTCAAGATCATCATGGTTTTGAGGTTATTACTTTTACTGCAGACATAGGTCAAGGTGAGGAATTGAGCCCGGCAAGAGAAAAAGCAATGAGATTAGGCGTGAAAAAAATTTTTATTAAAGATTTAAGAGAAGAATTTGTTAAGGACTTCGTTTTTCCAATGTTTAGGGCAAATACTGTGTACGAAGGAGAATATTTATTAGGAACTTCAATTGCCAGGCCTTTAATAGCGAAATACCTAGTTGAAATAGCAAAAAAAGAAAATACCAATTTGATAGCTCACGGAGCTACAGGAAAGGGTAACGACCAAATTCGTTTTGAATTAGGTGCTTACGCTCTTTTTCCCAATGTCAAAATTATTGCCCCATGGAGAGAATGGGAACTTAACTCAAGAGAAAAATTACTCAATTATGCAGTTACTCATAACATTCCGGTGGACTTCAAAAAGAGGAAGGGGGACGCTCCATTTTCCATGGATGCAAATTTGTTACACATTTCTTATGAAGGTGGTGAGTTGGAAGATACCAAGAATTCGGCACCAGAAAAAGGTCTCTGGAGAATAACTAATCCAATAGAAAAAACACCGTCTAAACCTGAAGACTTAAAAATAAGTTTTAAAAATGGGGACCCTATTTCAATAAACGATACCAAGTTAAAACCCCACGAACTTCTATCACTCCTAAATAAAAAAGGAGGTTTGCATGGTGTTGGTAGATTAGATATGGTGGAAAATAGATATTTAGGAATTAAGTCTCGAGGTTGTTATGAAACTCCTGGTGGAACAATACTGTTAAAGGCACGTAGGGCTATGGAGTCAATCACCCTTGACAGAGAACTTACACATTTAAAAGATGATTTGATGCCCAGATATGCAAGACTTATCTATAATGGATATTGGTGGGCTCCAGAGAGATATGCTTTGCAAGAACTAATTAACTTTACTCAAAAACTAGTGAGTGGATATGTAGTGGTGCGATTGCACAAAGGTAATGTAAGTATTCGATCAAGATACTCCCCCAAATCTATGTATAAAAGACAGTTATCAACATTTGAAGATGATCAAGGTAGCTTCAATCAAAAAGATGCCGAGGGTTTTATAAAATTAAATGCCTTAAGAATGAGAATAAACAAATAAAGAAAACAAAAAATGCCATCATTTGACATCACAGTACAAGTTAATAAAACCGAGGTTAGAAATTCAATAGATCAAGCTTCAAAAGAAATTCAAAATAGATTTGATTTTAAGAACACTAGTGCTGAGATTAAGTTTATAGATAATGAAATTACATGTATGGCTGACAACGATTTTCAGCTTTCCCAGTTGCAAGATGTTTTTTATTCCAAATGTGCAAAAAGAAAGGTTGATATTCGTCTATTCAATCATGGAGATAAAACAAAAATTTCAGGCAATAAGGTTAAGCAGAATATTACTATAATGAATGGAATTAAAATGGAGGATGCAAAGAAAATTGTCCAAAAAATTAAACTTATGAAAATAAAAGTTCAGTCATCTATTCAAGGTGACTTGATTCGAGTGTCTGGTTCAAAAAAAGATTTACTTCAAGATGTCATTTCATTATTAAAAAAAGAAATAAAGTACCTACCATTGATCTTTGAAAATTTCAGAGATTAATTTTTTGATTTTTCAGGTAGCTCTCAACAGAGCTTTTTATTCCATCTGAATCAAGCCCTTCTCTTTTTAATAATGTTTCACAATCGCCTTGTTCTATATTTCTATCCGGTAATCCTAAATGCAAAAAGTGGATTTCATTTTTTACATAAGGTCTAATTGAAATCAGTGCCTCAAGACATGCAGAACCTGCACCTCCCATCCTTACGTGTTCCTCAACAGTAACAATTAAGTCATGATTACTAGCAACTTTCTGTAGCATTTTTAAATCTAAAGGTTTTACAAAGCGCATATTAATTACTGTTGCATTTAAAATGTTTGCAGCTTCCAAACATGGTTGTACCATTGAACCAAAAGCTAAAAATGCTATGCGCTCACCGAACTTTTTGTTTTGATTGGAATTTTCTAAGATATGCTCTCGGCACTTTTCAGCATTTCCTATAACTAAAGGTTTTGATGCATCTTCATTCTCTAACGAAATACCAGGCCCAGATCCTCGGGGATATCTAATTGCGACAGGTCCTTCACATATTATCGCCGTATGTAACATTCTTCTGCATTCCAATTCGTCTTTTGGTGTCATTACAGTCATATTAGGAACACAACGCAAATAACTTAAATCATATGCACCAACATGAGTAGCTCCATCAGCACCTACCAAACCTGCTCTATCAATAGCAAAAACAACATTTAAATTTTGAAGAGCCACGTCATGAATTAGTTGATCATATGCACGTTGAAGAAATGTAGAATATATTGCAACAATAGGTTTTAAACCTTCACAAGCCAAACCGGCAGCAAAAGTAACTGCATGCTGCTCTGCTATTCCAACGTCGAAATATCTATCGGGGTAAAGGCTTGCAAACTTCAACATACCAGAACCTTCTCTCATTGCCGGAGTTATTCCGACAATTTTTGAATTTTCGGCAGCAGCGTCACACAGCCAATCTCCAAAAACTTTTGAATAAGTAATTTTTTTTGGTTTTTTTGAAGGAAGTATACCAATAGATGGATCAAAACTGCTGGGGCCATGATAAAGAATTGGGTCATTCTCAGCTTTAACATAACCTTTACCCTTTTTTGTAACAACGTGTAAAAACTGAGGCCCTTTTAAAGCTCTAAGATTTTGAAGTGCTGGTATCATTGAATCTAAATCGTGACCATCTATAGGCCCAAAATAGTTGAATCCAAATTCTTCAAATAATGTGCTCGGTGTTAGAAACCCTTTAGCACCTCCTTCAAGTTTCTTTGCCATTTCTAAAACAGGAGGCATAACCCTCAAAAATTGTTTACTAAACTCCCTAGCTTTGGAGTAAATTTTTCCTGTCAACAACCTTGCAAGATAATTACTAAGTGCTCCAACTGGTGGTGATATCGACATATCATTATCATTAAGAATTACTAGTATGTCTAAATCTTTGTTGCCATTTCCAGCATTATTGAGTGCTTCAAATGCCATACCTGCACTCATGGCACCATCTCCAATAATAGCAACATGTCTTCTTCTTCTTTCTCCAGTATGTTCATTTGCTAATTTTGATCCCACTGCCATTCCTAAAACTGCAGAAATTGAAGTAGAGGAATGTGCAGTTCCAAAAGCGTCATATTTACTTTCTTCTCTCCTAGGGAACCCAGACATTCCATCAGTTTTTCTCAAAGTTGACATCATGTCTTTTCTACCAGTCAAAATTTTGTGGGCATAACTTTGGTGGCCTACATCCCAAACCAACCTATCACGAGGTGTGTCGTACACATAATGAAGGGCTACTGTCAATTCAACAGTCCCTAAATTAGAAGATAAATGCCCACCAGTTTTTGACACTGAATTTAAAATGTAATTTCTCAGTTCTGATGTAATTTGTTTCAAGTCCCCTCTACTAAGTTTTTTTAATTGTTCGGGGAAAAATTTTGAATTAAGTAATTTCATTCTCTATTAAAACCTATATTTAATTATTTCTGTAAGTTAAATCCTTGGCTAATGTTCTTAATGCATCAGCATTTGAGTCTATTTTTTTTATTGAAGTTAATGCATCGTCAATTAATTTATCTGCATATTTTTGAGCCTTGTGTACCCCTAATAATTGAACGAAATTTGGTTTTTGCAGATCAGAGTCGCGGCCAATTTTTTTTCCTAAAGATTCTTCTTTGCCTGTTGCATCAAGAATATCATCAACTATCTGAAAGGCTAGTCCAAGACTCTTGGCAAATAGAACAAAATTTGAGGCGTAAATCAACTTTTGATTTTCAACCTCGGATAGTATTAAACCCATTGACACTGCTGCCTCCAAAAGTGCACCAGTTTTCATTCTGTGCATAAATTTCAATTCTGAGAGATCAATTTTTTTTTTAACAACTGCAATGTCAACTACTTGGCCACCTGCCATTCCATTAGCTCCGCTTGCCCAAGAAAGTGTTTTTAACAACTTAAATCTTTTTAAATGTGATTCTTCTCGAGATGTTAAAATTTGAAAAGCCATTGTTTGAAGAGCATCACCGACAAGCATTGCCATTGCTTCTCCAAATTTAACATGACAACTTGGACGACCTCTTCTTAATTCATCATCATCTAAACATGGTAAGTCATCATGAACTAATGAAAAAGCATGAATACATTCAATAGCCGCTGCAGAATCAATTATTAGTCTTGAATGCTCTGTATTGTTCCTATCATCGGTAATTTCTTCGTAAGATTTTCCACATAATGCCTCTACTGTTAATATTACAAGGATACCTCTAATTCTTTTCCCTCCCGTAAGGGAGTACTGCATTGCTTCCCAAAATGTAGAAATAATAGAACTTATTTTTTTTTTTGATAATAATGCCTCATAAGCGTACTCAGATGAAAGACTTTTAACTGCCTCTTTCAATCTTAAATCAATCAAATCCCTATATTTTTTTTTCCAGTCTGTATTCTTCATTTTAGTTTAAAGTTTTTCTCATTTCTTAAGAATATCTTGGCGTAAGATAGTTTTTTCTTCCTGGTTATCAATAATTTCTAATTCATCTTTTACATTACTTAGTAAATAATTGGCTCGCTTCATTAATGAAACTGCAAGTTTATATTTTTCAATCGCTTCACTTAATTCCAAACCTCCAGATTCTAATTCGTTAGACAAAAACTCAACTTTTTTGAGGCATTCTTCAAAGGAATAATCTGTAGTTTTAAAATTATGCTCATTTACTTTGGAATCTGATGTTTCCCCCCCTTTCTCTAAACCTTTGGTTTTACTCATTTTTATCCTTAGAATTTATATTCTGTATTTTTTTCTAATAGTTTTGCTTTATTTCAGAATATATTAACTGCCAATTGATGATATATGATCATTATTAAAATTGTATATATTAAAAATTTTGAGGAGAAGTTTTGTTGCCAAAACAAAAAAAACTTAATAATTTCAATTCCGTATTACCCAACTCCGCATACTTTAAGGACGAATATTTAAAATTGGAACTTGACACTTGCTTTAAAAACTCGCCGAAATACGTAGGTCACGAATTAATGGTTCCAGATAATGGTAATTTTTTCTCACTTCCACAAGAGAATCATAAAAGAATTCTTGTGAGGGATCAAAATGAAATTCTTCTTATTTCTAACCTATGTAAACATAGACAAGCAATTATGCTGGAAGGTCAGGGTTCAATAAGGAATATAGTATGTCCTATTCATGGATGGACTTACGAGTTATCAGGTAAATTGAAAGGCGCACCTTATTTCGCAAAGACTCCTTGTGCAGCTTTAGAAAAAACTGAAATTTACAACTGGAAAGGGATGTTGTTTGAAAAAAATAATTATCTCAAGAATTTTTTTGAAAAAATTCCGTTTTCCAAAGAGCTTAGTTTCGATGGCTATGTTCTAAAAGACATCAAAAAACACGTCTGCAACTATAACTGGAAAACATTTATTGAAGTTTATTTGGACGATTATCATGTAAATTCTTATCATCCAGGACTGGGGAATTTCGTAGACTGTCAGAATTTGACATGGCGATTTGATGATCAATATAGCATTCAAGCTGTTGGCATTTCCGATTTATCTAACCATTCAACTCCTAACTATGAAAAATTTAGTCAATTGGTAAAAAAAATATATGATGGAAAGTTACCAAAATTTGGAGCAATTTGGTTGTTAATTTATCCTAATTTAATGTTGGAGTGGTACCCTAAATCTCTTGTTGTAAGCTCTCTTTATCCTTTATCACCTCAAAAAACAATCAATATTACAGAATTTTATTATCCTGAGGAAATTAGTTTTTTTGATGATGAATTCATAGAAGCACAACAAAATGCTTATAATGAAACTGTTGTTGAAGATGATGAAATAGCTATAAAACTTGAGAAAGGTAAAAAAAGTCTTCTTGAGGATAATTTAAATAATAATGGACCTTATCATACTGAATTGGAAGCCGGTATTCCGTACTTTCATGAGTTTATGAATCGTAATTGCTATAGCATAGAAAAAATTTAAAAAAATATGAATCCTTTAATTAGCGTAGATGAAATTAAAAAAAACTCTCAGAATATCATTTTAGTAGATTGCCGTTTTGATTTATTAAGTCCAAATAAGGGTAAGCAAGATTTTGAAACAGGTCACATTCCAGGATCTTTTTTTGCAAATTTAGAAAATCTTTGTCATGACAACAGCTTAATTTCTGATGGAAGACATCCACTTCCTCACAAAAAAAAATTTATTGATCTTTTGAAAAGTTTTGGTGCAAACAATGAAAGTTTGATTGTTAGTTTTGATAATTCGCACAATATTTTTGCTTGCCGTTTTTGGTGGATGTGCAAATGGATTGGACATATGAATTGTGGAGTACTAGACGGTGGAATTAATGCTTGGATTGAAAAAGGTAACCAATTAGTTGCTGGATTCTTCCCAAAAAATTTGAGTGGTAGTATTTCAATTCGTCCAACCTTAACAACTGAGTGGAAAGTTGAGATGATCAAAAGTTGGGTGAAATCTGGTTGCAATGGTGAAATTTGTACATTGATTGACGCACGATCATCGAAAAGATTTAATGGGAAAGAGGAACCTATTGATCCAAAAGCTGGGCATATCAAAGGTGCGATTAATAGACCATACATGGAAAATCTTGAAGAAAATGGAAAATTCAAGTCCCCAAAAAAATTAAGAAATGATTTCGATACGCTCTTGAAAAATAAATTTCCCTCCTCAGTGGTTCACACATGTGGCTCTGGTATTAGTGCATGTCATAATTTAGTTGCAATGGAAGTTGCAGGTTTGCCAGGTAGTTCTTTGTATGTTGGTTCTTGGAGTCAATGGTGTTATCAGGGCATCGAAACATAGTTTTCAAATCTTGTATACTGTCCCAGAAAAGTTAAACGAATTGTTCCAGTTGGTCCATTTCTTTGTTTGCTTATAATAATCTCAGCACTTCCTTTGTCAGGACTATCAGGTCTATACACTTCATCCCTGTAAATAAACAAAATAACGTCAGCATCTTGTTCAATGGAACCACTTTCTCTTAAATCAGACATTACTGGTCTTTTATCAGTTCTTTGCTCGACAGTTCTATTCAATTGAGATAGGGCGATTACAGGACATTCCAATTCTTTCGCAAGGCCTTTCAATGATCTTGTAATTTCAGATATTTCTGTAGTCCTGTTTTCTCCATCAACTGATGCACTCATCAATTGAAGATAATCAACTATTACTAACCCTAGACCACCAGTGGCTCTTTTAAGCCTTCTTGCTCTTGACCGAATCTCAAGTGGGTTAATACCTGCACTTTCATCAATATGAACTGCAACATTTTTCATACTTGCGTTAGCGTTCATCAATCTATCCCAATCATCTTGTGACAACTTGCCAGTTCTTACCTTTTGAGCATCAATTTTTCCTTGTGAGCAAAGCATCCTAATAACTAGTTGTTCTGCAGCCATTTCCATTGAAAAAACAGCAACAGGTAGACCATAATCAATTGCAACATGCTCAGCAATATTGATAGCAAGAGAGGTTTTACCCATACTTGGTCTTCCGGCGATTATTATTAATTCCCCCGGATGCATACCTGCTGTCTTTTGATCAAGATCGATAAAACCACTTGGAATTCCAGTTACGTCACTTTGGTTGGGGTTTTCATAAAGATCACTAATTTTTTTTGTGACATGAATTAGTAAATTATCAAAATCTTTTAAACCGGAATTACCTCTTGCCCTATCCTCGCTAATTCTAAAAATCTTGGCTTCAGCCTCGTCAAGAATGATTCTAGTATCACGACGTACTGGTCCTAGCGCTAATGAAGTAATTTCATCACTAACAGAAACAAGCCTTCTCAAAATGGATTGATCTCTAATAATTTCAGCATAACCTTTAATATTTGAAGCAGCTGGACTGGACTGAGCTAAAAAGTTGAGGTATTCAATACCAACAGAATTATTACTCTGATTAGATGCTTTTAGAGATTCAAATACAGTGACAACATCAGCTGGTTTACTTAGTTCTAAAAGTCTTAAAATATTCTGAAAAATAATTTTATGCTCGGATTTATAAAAATCATTAGAACTAATTAAGTCTCCAATTTTTTCCCAAGCATTGTTATCCAAAAGAAGAGACCCAAGAACGGCTGCCTCAGCCTCAATGGAATGAGGAGGTAACTTTAGTTTTAGTGCCTGTGAGGCAGACACAGCCATTTCATAGCCTCCTAGGAATTTATTTCTTGGGAATCTGCTACTACATTAACAAGCAAATCAACTGTAATCTCACTATGAACTAGAATCTTTACAGAATGCTCACCAAGTGTTTTGATTGGACCATCTTTGAATGATATCTGTGATTTAACAATTGAAACACCCTGCTCTTTAATTTTGTTAACAACATCTTGACCAGTTACAGATCCAAATAGCCTGCCATCAACACCAGCTTTTTGAGTTATCTCTATTTTTTTCCCAGTAATCGTCTCAGCAACTTCTTTAGCCTCAATGAGTTTTTTTTCAGCCAGTTTTACCAAATCTTTTCGTCTAGATTCAAATTCTGCAATTGCAGTCTGAGTAGCTCTTTTTGCAAAGCCTTTGGGAATTAAAAAATTTCTGGCATATCCATCTCGAACTCGAACAACATCACCTAGATTACCGAGCTTTGATATTTTATCCAATAATATTACCTGCATAAAAAGGCTCCAATTTAATGATTATCTGTAAAAGACAATAATGCCAAGAATCTAGCTCTTTTGACAGCAGTAGTGAGTTGTCTTTGGTATTTGGCAGTTGTACCAGTAATTCTTGCTGGAATTATTTTACCTGTTTCTGAAACAAAGTCTTTTAGCATATCAACGTTTTTATAATCGACAATTTCGGGATTTGATCCTGAAAAGCGACAAACTCTTTTCCTTTTAAAAAGTGCTGTTTGGTTTTGTCTTCTCCCTCTTCTTTTGTCGCCAGATCTTCCACCAGTTTTGAAAGCCATATTTTTCCTTAAATATTTATTTATAAGTTCGAAAAACTAAATTATGTATTAGATTTTTCATTATCAGATTGTTTATTAGACTCGTTTTGTACTGAAGTCATCATAGGGGATGGACCGGTTGGTGGTAATTTATTCCTAATACAAAGATGTCTTATTACTGCATCATTGAATCTAAATGAATGCTCCAATTCCTCAATCTCAGGCTGACCACACTCTATATTCATCAAGATGTAGTGTGCTTTTGAAACCTTTAATATTGGAAAGGCTAATTGTCGTCTACCCCAATCCTCAATCCTAGAAACCTTACCACCTTTGTTTGTAACAACTGCACTGTATCTTTCAATCATTCCAGGCACTTGCTCACTTTGATCGGGATGTACAAGAAGAACCAACTCGTAATGCCTCATAGATGAGGAATGTAAATTTTCAGTCATATAAATCCTACGGTTTATATACTCCGCAAAAGCAGTAGTACAGGATGAATAACATTTCAATTTACCAAATTAAGCTCTCATGTTCAAGGAAAAAAACGAAAAAACATATTACATGATAATCTATTGGTTGATAGTGAGTAAAACAAATGTTTAAGTTAGATTATTGTTATTAAACGTAGTTGTTTTATTTTTTAAAAAAAAAGAATGATGGAATTTAGAAAATGACTCATGTTGTTACAGAAAGCTGTATTAAGTGCCGCTACACTGATTGTGTTGATGTCTGTCCTGTTGATTGTTTCAAAAAAGGACCTAATTTTTTGGTGATTGACCCTGAAGAGTGTATTGATTGTGCAGTTTGCATACCTGAATGTCCAGTTGAGGCCATTTTTGCGGAAGAGGATGTTCCTGAAGGTCAGGAGGAATTCATTGAATTAAATGCAGAACTTTCACAACAATGGGATACTATATCTCGAATGGAAGAAAAACCTGAAGACGCTGATCATTGGGCGAAAATTAAAGACAAAAAGGAATTATTAGAAAGATAAGACTAAAAAAAATATTGCCATCAGATAATCTCTCTCGTGTAAAAATTACTCATTTAAAAAAATGGGGGCGTAACATAGTCTCTTTCTTTACTGAGCGCCCTGAGAAATTTTCTTTCAAATCAGGTCAATTTGTAAGAATTTGTCCAGAAAGTAACTTAACATTAAATACCAATCCAGTTTGGAGAGCACAATCTATAGCATCCTCACCAGATGATAAATTCCTTGAATTTCTAGTTGTGTTTGGTAAAACTGGAGATTTTAGCCAACTATCAGCCAACTTGAAGCCAGGAGACTATTTTCTTCTAGAAAAAAATAACTACGGTTATCTTACTTTGGATAGATTCTCGAAGGAAGGTGATTTGTGGCTTATTGCATCTGGGACAGGACTAGCACCATTTTTATCAATCATTAGAGATTTTTCTACTCTTAACAAGTTTAATAGAGTTAATTTAATCCACACTGTACGCAATAAAGATAATCTTGTTTATCATAATGAAATTATGCAACTTAAACTAGCTCCAAATTTTTTTGAAAATAAAAATAAGATAACTTACTTACCAGTTGTGACAAGAGAAATTGTAGATGTAGTAGGATTGATTCAAGGAAGAAAATTTGAATACATTTCATCAGGCGAACATATAACTTCACTTTTGAAATCTGGCAAGCTAGAGACAGTCACAAACTGTAAATTCACAACAAAAGAGTCTAAAGTTATGATTTGCGGAAATCCACAGATGATAAAAGAAACTAGATCTCATTTAAAAGAAATAGGATTTGTTACTAGTAAGAGAAATACTCCAGGACAAATTGCAGTTGAAAACTATTGGTAATGCATATATGAGTGATGTTGAAAAAGTTGATAAAATCCTCCCCCAAACACAATGCAAAAAATGTGGTTACGCATCATGTAGACCATATGCTGAAGCAATAGTTTTTGAGAATGAAAATATAAATAAATGTCCTCCTGGTGGCAATGATGTAATGAAAAAACTTGCACAATTAATGAATCGAGATAAAAAACCTATTGATCCATTATGCGGAGAAGATTCCCCTCCAGCTCTTTTCATAATAGATGAAGCAAATTGTATTGGTTGCGGACTTTGCATTCCCGCATGTCCTGTCGATGCAATAGCTGGTGCTTCGAAATACTTACACACAATTATCAGAGATGAGTGTACTGGATGTGAATTATGTGTTTTACCTTGTCCAGTTGATTGTATTAACCTTATTGAGCGTCCTAAAGAGCTAGAATGGAACGAATATAAAGCAAATGCAAGTAGAGAAAAATTTAGAAAAAGACAGGAAAGACTAAATAAAGAAACAATCAATGACCAGGAAAAATCTACTCTCGATCAATTAAAAAAAAAATATATCAGAAATTGAACAATCACAGATTTTTTTTTCATTTAATTTAATTCATACTACATAAATGATTCTATTGTTTATTTTTTTAGTTTAGTGCAATGAGTGAAGAAGTTTTCAACTGAGTTAACTTATTGCCTAAAGCAATGTAAGAAAATCAAAAGATAACAAAATAAATCTAAGTAAAAAATTCTTTAACTTTATCCATCCAATTCTTACTATGTGGATTATGTTTATCTTTATTGATATTTATTGATTCATCAAAATCTCTCAGCAAATTTTTTTGGCTGTCGGATAACTTCACAGGTGTTTCAAGAATTACGTGACAAAATAAATCCCCTAAAACACCAGATCGAACATTCTTAATACCTTTTCCTCTTAAGCGAAAAGTTTTACCGGTTTGTGTTCCCTCTGGAATGTCAAAACTTGCTCTTCCATTTAGTGTTGGAACATCAATTGATCCTCCTAATGCTGACTGAGAAAAACTTATAGGGGCTTCGCAATGTAAATCATCATTATCTCTTTGAAATACATGGTGTTCTTTGACGTTTACTTCAACATACAAATCACCTTTGGCTCCCCCATTTTGACCAGGTTCACCATTTCCAGCTGATCTAATTCTCATACCATTATCAATTCCAGCTGGGATACTAACCTCTAATGTTTTGTTCTGCTTTACTCTTCCACCACCTCCACAAGCAGAACATGGGTTTTTTATGCTTTTTCCTACTCCCCTGCAAGCTGGACAAGTTTGCTGTATTGAAAAAAAGCCCTGTTGCATTCTAACTTGGCCCTGTCCATTACATGTTTTACAAATTTCTGGTTTTGTCCCTGGTTTGCAACCAGAACTCCCACATGTTTTACAAGCTTGCCAGGTAGGAACCCTTATTTCTGTAGTTAAACCGTTAGCAGCATCCTCCAGAGATATTTCGAGGGAGTATTTTAGATCAGAACCACGAAAGGCTCCACTCCTTTGACCCCCAGATGTTCTTGCATTTCCACCAAAAATATCACCAAAGATATCGCCAAATGCGTCAGCAAACCCTGAGAAGTCTCCCGCTCCTTGAGAGCCTGGAGGTCCCTGGTTAACACCAGCGTGACCAAACCTATCATATGCAGCTCTTTTCTCTGCGTCAGATAATATCTCGTAAGCTTCTTTTATTTGTTTAAATTTTGCCTCTGCAGCCTTATCACCCGGATTTCTGTCTGGATGATACTTCATGGCTAATTTTCTATATGACTTTTTGATATCACTATCTGATGCATTTTTTACAACATCAAGCAATTCATAATAATCAGTTTTAGCCATCTAAAGAAACCTGAATCTAGCCACGTTTAACCTCTTTGAAATCAGCGTCTACAACATCATCATCAGATGTTTGAGATTTACTATTATCCTTTTGATCTTCCTGACCATTTTGATTAACCTCAGATTGACTATTAGAAGTGTTGTCAGCGGTTTGATCTTGTGAGTAAGCTAATTCACCAAGTTTTTGAGATGCCTTCATTAGATTTTCCGTCTTCTTCTGAATCTCATCTTTATCATCTTTGGTAATTACTGACTCAGCTTCTTTGATGGCTTCTTCAATTTGTTTTTTTTCATCCTCGCTTAACTTTTCTGAATGTTCCTCCATGGATTTTTTTACAGAATGAATCATTGCTTCGCCAGAGTTTCTGGCATTGATAAGATCTAATCTTGATTTATCCTCTTCAGCATTTGCTTCAGCGTCCGCAACCATTTTATTTATTTCTTCCTCAGAGAGACCAGAATTAGCTTTAATGGTAATTTTATTTTCTTTGCCACTAGCTTTATCTTTAGCAGATACATGCAGGATACCATTCGCATCAATATCAAAGGTTACATCTATTTGCGGTGTGCCTCTTCCAGCCGGAGGGATGCCCTCGAGATTGAATTCTCCTAAAAGTTTGTTAGTGGTGGCCATTTCCCTTTCACCTTGAAATACTTTAACCGTTACTGCAGGTTGATTGTCTTCAGCAGTTGAGAATACTTGTGAGTATTTAGTAGGAACAGTTGTATTTTTTTGAATCATTTTTGTCATAACACCGCCTAGAGTTTCAATACCCAGTGAAAGTGGAGTCACATCTAACAACAAAACATCAGTTCTATCACCCGATAAAACAGCTCCTTGAACAGCAGCTCCTTGGGCTACAGCCTCGTCTGGATTAACATCTCTTCTTGGTTCTTTTCCAAAAAACTCCTTAACTGCCTCCTGAACTTTGGGCATTCTTGTCATTCCACCAACTAGAATTACGTCATCAATTTCAGACGAAGAGATACCAGCATCCTTAATAGCAGTCTCGCAAGGCTCTATGCTACGCTTGATTAGATCGTCGACGAGTGACTCTAGCTTAGCCCTAGTCAATTTAAATGTTAAATGAACTGGCGCACCATTTGACATTGCAATATAAGGTTCATTTAGTTCTGACTGTTGACTAGAAGATAATTCTATTTTAGCTCTTTCAGCAGCCGCTTTAATTCTTTGAAGCGCTATTGGGTCTTTCGATAAATCAATGCCATTTTGTTTATTAAATTCCTCAATAATGTGGTCAATAATTCTCTGATCAAAATCTTCTCCGCCTAAAAATGTATCTCCGTTCGTTGATAAAACTTCAAACTGTTTTTCTCCGTCAATATCTGCAATTTCTATGATAGAGACATCAAAAGTACCTCCACCAAGATCATAAACAACTATCTTTCTATCTTTGGTAGTTTTTTTATCTAAACCAAATGCTAAAGCAGCAGCAGTAGGCTCATTTATGATTCTCTTGACATCTAAACCAGCAATTTTTCCTGCATCCTTGGTTGCTTGTCTTTGTGCGTCATTAAAGTAGGCAGGAACAGTTATAACCGCCTCGCTAACGTCGTGTCCAAGATAGTCTTCAGCAGTTTTTTTCATTTTTCTCAATACCTCAGCTGAAACCTGAGGAGGTGCTAACTTTTGATCACGAACATTTACCCATGCATCCCCATTTTCGGCTTTTACTATTGAAAAGGGCATCATATCAATGTCTTTTTGAACTTCTTTGTCCTCATACCTTCGACCAATTAATCTTTTCACAGCAAAAAGTGTGCTTTCTGGGTTGGTAACTGCTTGTCTTTTTGCAGGAGCCCCCACCAAAATTTCTCCATCTTCCATATAAGCGATGATGGATGGAGTAGTTCTAGCTCCTTCACTGTTTTCAATTACCTTTGGTTCACCACCCTCAATGACAGACACACAGCTGTTGGTAGTTCCCAAATCAATTCCAATAACTTTTGACATATATATTTCCTTTCATCAACCACTTGTAGGTGCGGGGTACAATAAAGTAGTTTGGGGGTTAAAACAATAATTCAAGCTGCAACAACCACTAAGGCAGGTCTTAATACCCTGCCGGCAAGGAAATACCCTTTTTGCAGAACACTAATTATGTGCCCAGAACTTACTATGGGATCTACCTCTTCTCCATTTAAAGTGGAAACTGCTTGATGCTGATTAGGATCGAACTTGTCAGAGACTTTTGGATTAATTATTTTTAAACCCGATCGCTCGAATGTCTGTTCTAGTTGTTTTAAGGTTAACTCAACACCAGATTTTAGTTGTTCGCTGGACTGTTCTTTTAATTCAAGAGCAGCTTCGAGACTATCAGCAACCGGTAAAAGATTTAAAGCGAAATCTTCAATAGCAAATTTTCCAGCATTTAGGACTTCTTGAGACGACCTTTTCCTTACATTGTCCAATTCAGCTTGCAATCTTAAACTCTTATCTTTCTCTGTCAATAAATCAGACTCTAACTTGGAAAATGTTGAACTGTCTTCAACAGTGTCAACACTTTTATGAGTATTATCTTGAGTAACTTCTATAAATTCATTTTCATCATTGTTTATATTTTTTGATGAAGCAGAGTCAATGTTTGACCCTACAATAGGACTTGTGTCAGATTCAAGACTTTCACTGACCTCTTGGTATGGGTCTTTCTTTGTTGGATTCATATTAAAAAGGTTTGGACTATTTTTAAATTTTCAAGTGATTAAATTCAAATTGTTGCTCCTTTTTTTAAGGCAAGCTCTTTTTGAATTTTTTTCTCTTCCAGAACTTTTTCATTTAGTTTCACTGTTGGCCAACCGTCCAACTCTTTTACAATAAGCTTGGACAAAAATTCAATTCCATAAGGACCGTCATTTAAACATGGAATGTATTTAAATTCAGCACCACCAGCATCTAAAAAATCTTCCTTGGCTTCCATGGCAATTTCTTCTAAAGTTTCAAGACAATCTGAAACAAATCCGGGACAAATAACGTGCAGGTTCTTAACCCCCTTGTTAGGTAGATTTTGAATAACTTGTGTAGTGTAGGGTTTAAGCCATTCTGCCTTACCAAATCTTGATTGGAACGCAACTTTCCATTCACCATCTTTCAATCCAATCTTTTCTGCAACTAGCCTTGCAGTTTTATGACAGTGACAATGGTAAGGATCTCCTTTGTAGAGGCTTCTAACAGGAACACCGTGAAAGCTAAATAGTAATAAATCAGGTCTGGGATTACTTTTCCAAAAATTAAATACCTGATCAGCAAGAGCTAGGACATAAAAATCAGAGTCATGGAAGCTTTTAACTGTCCTTAAGGCAGGCGGATTTCTCATTTTAATGAACTTTTCATACACTTTATCAAAAACAGTAGCAGTTGTACTTGCAGAAAATTGAGGATAAAGTGGTAAAACTAACAACTTGGTTACGTTTTTTTTCCTCAATTCATCAATTGAAGCAGCTATAGATGGATTTCCGTATCTCATAGCTAAGGAAACTTCAACAGACATCCCTCTTTCAATAAGATTTTCTCTGACTTTTGCCAATTGTCTCTCAGAATGAACTCTAAGAGGAGATCCATCTTTAGTCCAAACAGAAGCATATTTTTCGGCTGATTTTTTTGGTCTAAATGTCAAAATAATAAAATTAAGAATTGGCCACCAAACAACAGAGGGAATTTCAACAACTCTAGGGTCTGATAAAAACTCTTTTAAGTACTTTCTTAAGGAAATTGCTGAAGGCTCATCAGGAGTTCCAAGGTTAACAAGCAAGATACCTGTTTTCTCATGAGAACCATGAATAAAATTTGGTTCAATTTCTATAATATTCGGAGATACTGGAATCAAAGAGTTTTCCTTTCAAGTTCAAAAAATTCACTTTGAGTTAGAGCTGCAGATACCATTTTTGCAGTAATATCAACGATAGGTATGACCCTTCCGTAGGCCATCCTTGTTGGTCCTATTACTCCTAGTGTTCCTATTAATCTTCCTTTAACTATAAAAGGAGATGCAACCAATGATAGTTGTTGTTCAGGCATCATAGAAGATTCTCCTCCTATGAAAATAGTAACACCTTGAGCAGACGGTAAAGAATCAAGAAGTTTTACAATGTTTGATTTTTTTTCTAGTAATTGGTAAACGTTTTTAAGTTTATCTACATTAGCTGCAATTTCAGTGACATCAAATAAGTGTTTACGACCGGAAATTACAACTGAACCCTCTGCATCACTAAGAACTGCCCCTCCCTCCTCAACAGCCTTTAACATTAAAGAAGACAAATCTTTTCTTAACTTTTCAAGCTCCAATTTAAGTTTTTTTTGTACTTGGAGAAAAGATAAGCCGGAAAAATTTGAAGTTAAATAGTTACCTGCTTCGTTAAGAAGTTCTCGAGAGTAAGTTTTGTTGACTTTAAGAATTTTGTTAAGTACCTCTCCATCTGGAGTTACTAATATTAATAACAATCTTTTCTCATTTAGTTGTAAAAACTCAACCTGCCTAAAAATTAATTGTTTCCTAGATGTGGTAACAAAACCAGCAAATTTTGACAAATTAGACAACACATCAGCTGCACCACTTATAAGCTCACCAGGCAAATCACTCTCGAAAGTTTTTTCTATAATTTCAATTTCTTCTGCATTTATCTGATCAATGGTCATAAGCTTATCCACGAACAATCTTAATCCTTTGGTCGTTGGAATTCTTCCAGCTGAGGTGTGCGGGCTTGTAACTAGACCCATAATTTGTAGATCAGACATAATATTTCTTACGGTGGCAGAGGAAACATCCAAGTCAGAAGATTTAGCTAATGATTCAGAACCTATTGGTTGTCCATCAACAATGTAGCGTTGAACCAAAATTTTTAGTAATTGACGTGATCTATTGTTCATAATCTGTCTGCTTTTAACTAACTTATGATTTAATGAGACTAAAAATTAATTTTATATTCGACTATGATATTAAAAATCAACAAAGTAGGCATATTTGGAAAACCCGATAATAAAGGTTTGTTCAATACAATCGATAAAATTTTTGATATTGTTCAAAGTGTAACCCCCGAAATTGAAATTTTTGTTGAGCAATCTACAGCAAAATGTTCTTACATTGAAGATAATACTATCTTAAGAGGGAAAAAAGTCTTTATTGGGACAATTGAAAAACTTAAAAATTCAATTGAATTGGCTATTGTTTTGGGTGGAGACGGAACTCTTCTTGGCGTTGCGCGACAATTAGCTTCCTCTGGTGTTTATGTAGTTGGCGTAAATAAAGGAAAATTAGGTTTCACAACAGACCTTGACTCTAATTCCCTTGAATTAGATTTACCACCATTGCTGGTAGGCGATGGAATGGTTGAAAAAAGAGATATGTTTGATGTAAGTGTTTTACGAAAAAAAAATAACCCCTTTGAGACAATTTCAATTTTTAATGCACCAGCATTTAATGATGCTGTTGTAAGTAGAAGCACAATTAGTAAAATGGTTGAAGTAGATGTCTTTATTGACAATATATTTTTGCAGACCATAAGAGGTGATGGAATTATTGTTTGCACACCTACCGGATCTACAGCTTATGCCTTATCTGTAAATGGACCTATAATTCACCCGAAACTAAATGCATTGGCATTAGTACCAGTGGCACCCCAAGCTTTATCAAGCAGGCCAATAGCATTACCAATAGAGGTTGAAACAAAAATAGTAATTAAAAACGGAGAAGGTACTGCCCTGCACTGTGACATGCAAACGATTGCAGAATTAGAGGACAACGATACCATTTTAATTAAACGATCTAACTACCCTGTTTTTCTTCTTCATCCAAAAAATTACAATTACTTTTCTGTTCTGAGAAGAAAATTGAACTGGAGTTCAAACCCTATTAACAACGGCTTACCCGATCCAGAGCCACCTAAATAAAATAAACACTCAGTAGATGCTAGAAAGTTTAATAATCAAAAATTTTGTTGTTGTTGAATTCCTTGAAATAGGATTTGACGAAGGATTCTCAGTTTTTACAGGTGAAACTGGAGCCGGCAAGTCAATGATAATTGAGGCACTTTCATTACTTCTTGGTAAAAGGGCTGCGACAATCAAAATTCGTGAAGGTTCGGAAAGAGCAGAAATTGCGGCAATTTTTAAAGTGCGCTCCAAAATACTAAATGACTTTCTTGCTAATTGGTGTCATCAGTCAGGCTTTGATTTTGATTCAGATGAAATTTTTATAAGAAGAGTTATTGAAAAAACTGGCAAATCAAGAGCTTGGATAAATGGTCACATTAGTTCAATAAATCAGATAAAAGAGATTGGAGAACATTTGATGGAGATTCATAGTCAAAATGCTCATCAAAAATTACTTACTTCTGTTCATCAAAGGAAAATTTTAGATGATTTTGCTGAAATAAAAAAAGACGTTGATGAATTAAAAAAAGTATGGGATTTATGGCAAGAGAAGAATAAACAACTCGACCAGTCAATTAATAAGAATGAATTCACAAAACAACAGTTAATTCAACTTAAATGGAAGATTTCTCTTATAGAAGATTTAAACTTAAAAAAGAACGAGTGGGAAGCTCTCTCACTTCAAGAAAATAAACTCTCATTCATAACTGAATTAATTGAGAATGCAAAGGATGGAATAAATAAAATACAGCAGGATGAAAATTCAATAATTAGCATTATCGAAAAACTACAAAAAAAATTTCTTTTTTCAGCGTCTAAGGATGAATTTTTCTCTCGGATAGCTAAATCAGCAGAACAATCGGTAATCGAGCTTAAAGACATCACTGATAGCCTCAGACGTTACATTGGCCAAAATGATATTGATCCATATGCCTTGAAACAAACTGAAGAAAGAATATCCGAAATTTTTCTTGTTGCTCAAAAAATTGGATGTGATCCTAAAAATTTAGAAAAAATTTTAGAATTAAGCAAAAAAGAATTAATAGAACTGGAACTAGAAAACAACATAGAAATTCTTAAAATTAAAGTCAAAGAGTTAAAGAATCAATACATTGAAAATGCCGAATTAATCAGCAAAAAAAGAATTATTTCAGCCAAAAATTTTGAGGTAACAGTTTCAAATTGGCTTAAAAAATTGGCGATGGATAGCTCAGTTCTCTATGTTGAAATTGTAAGAAAAGAGAAATTTAGTTCCTCAGGCATGGATGAAATAAATTTTTTAATAAAACATGCTGGTAGTGAAAAGGGTTTAGGAATAAGTAAGGTTGCGTCTGGAGGTGAATTATCTAGAATTAGTTTGGCTATTTCAGTTGTCATGGCTAATGCTTCAAAAACTCCTAGTCTCATATTTGATGAAGTTGATTCTGGTATCGGAGGGAATACTGCTCATACCGTAGGTGAATTGTTGCGATTTTTAGGTAAAGAACAACAGATTTTGTGTGTAACACACCTTCCACAGGTTGCTGGTAATGGCCACCATCATTTCAAAATTACAAAGGGTGAAAACAATAGTTTGCCGACTAGTAAAATTGATAAAATAATCAAAGAAGATAGAGTAACTGAAGTCGCCAGAATGTTAGGGAAAAAAGAACACGATGATAAATCAATCGAATACGCCAGAAATTTGTTAAGAGAATAGCTTTTAATTGAACCCGAGAACATCGCTCATATTATAAAAAGCTGGAGGATTTTTACATAAAAATTCGGAAGCCAAAAGAGCTCCCTGAGCATATGAATCTCTCGAATTCGATTTGTGACTAATTTCTATAACCTCACCCATACCTGCGAACAATACTGAATGTTCTCCAACAATATCACCTCCGCGAATTACTGAGAATCCAATTTCACCCTCCTTTCGAGGACCCGAAGAGGTGACTCTATTAAAACAATAATTATGATCACTTAAAAAAGTATTGGAGCTGGAAATTATTTTGGCCATTTCAAGAGCTGTTCCAGAAGGTGCGTCAACCTTATTTTTGTGGTGTGACTCTATTATTTCAATATCATAATTTTTATTGAATAATGTTGCGGCAATTTGAAGTAATTTAAAAGTAATGTTGACCCCAATACTCATATTAGGAGAGAAAACAACTCCATTTTTTTTTCCAAAAATTGTGATTTCTGTTTTCTCCTCTTTGGAAAACCCTGTGGTGCCAATAACAACTGGCATAGATAGATCGTCACAAAATTTAAGTAAATTCATTGTAGACTCTGGCAAAGAAAAATCTATCAAAACGTTGGCGTCTGAAGAAGCAAGATGCACTAAATCTGAAATGACTGTTATACCGGAAAGCTTGCCAAGATATAAGCCAGCATCAGCACCAATCATGTCACTTTTTGGGTGATCAAACGCAGCAACTAACTCTAAAGTTTTGCTAGAAAGCAAATGACTAATTATAGTTTGACCCATTCGGCCACTTGCGCCTGCAACTGCAACCTTAACAATATTGTTTCTTTCTTGAAATCTTTTATAATCATTCATCGAATTAGTTATTTAGGACCTTATCGTACTGGGTAGAATTTTCTGCTGATTCACCACCCCATACTCGAAGTTTATTATTTTGAAATTCTACAAAGAATGAGGTGTTCTCTGAAACTTCTTCACTTTTCTTTATGATAAAAACATAATTCCATTTTTCAGGATTAAAAGAGTCTACGATAAGTGGTGTACCCAAAATAGTGATTACTTGCTCTTTTGTTTGACCTTTTTTCAATCTTTCCACCATCTGTTTGCTGATAAAATTACCTTGAATGATCTCAGGTTTATATGGTGAAAACCAACCAGGAATTGAGGCATCTAAAAATGACAAAAATGAGGAAGGTTTTTTATCATTTCTTTCAATTGAACTGGAGCAAGAGCCAAGAAAAAATATAAAAAAAAGCTGAATAGGTATGAATATAAATATAATTTTAAATAAATGACTAATCACTTTCATAGTATTTATAGTATCCTATAATTTTATATGGTAATAGATCAATGGGTTCTTCAGTCGAACATATTGCTGGGCTAAAAAGTACCGGCTTAAGAGTTACCACAGCTCGTGTGACTATACTCGAAATTTTCGAGACATCCAATAGGCGACACTTAACGGCTGACGATGTTTTTCGTCTCCTTTTACAACAATCTTCAGATATTGGCTTAGCAACAGTATACAGGGTCTTGACCCAATTTGAACAAGCAGGAATCTTGCTTAGATCAAACTTTGAATCTGCGAAGTCAGTTTACGAGCTTAATCATGGTAATCACCACGATCACATGGTTTGTGTTGATTGTGGAGATGTTGAGGAATTTGTAGACGAAGAAATCGAAAGAAGACAACATCAAATTGCCGAAGAAAAAGAATTTTTTGTAAAAGATCACTCTCTTACCCTGTATGGATCATGCAAAAATTGTAATCAGAAAAAGATAAAACAAAACTGATCTGTTATTAATGGCTATTCAACTTGATAATTTAATTGATAAAGTGCGAACTCTCATAAAGATTAACTACGAACTAAGAGAAGAAAACTTTATGTTGCAAAAGAAACTCCTTTCAAAAGAACAAGAGTGTTTTAAATTAAATCAAAGAATTAAACTTGTCTCAAAAAAAATATCTGAAGTTCTCTCAATTAGACAATAGAGTAATGAAATTTTATGGCAAATGAAGAGTCAATAACAGCAACTATCTTAGATAGACGATACCAATTCGTTTGTCCAAAAGATGAACATGAAATGCTTCATGCTTGCATTGCATTAGTTGATTCGAGGATGAAAACCGTAAAAAAAACAGGACAAGTTCAAACTACGGAGAAAATAGCTATCATGGCATCATTAACTCTTGCCAGAGATTTTTTAAATTCAGGAAAAATGTATGATGAAAGTAATGAAAGTAAATTGGAGCATTTAGAAGTTTTAGTTGATGAAGCTTTAACTCCGCAAAAAAAACTTTTTGAATAATTACTTTTTTTACCTTCCATGTTTAGATGAAGAAAAGTAATAAAGTAGCACTCCAAAAAAAATCATAGGTAGACATAATAGTTGTCCAATAGACAAGTTAATTAAGACAAACCCTAGAAACGGATCGGGCTCTCTAAAATATTCGGTAATAAATCTTAAAATACCATAGCCAATTAGAAAAGAAGAAGACAAAACACCTAACTTGGGTTTAAATTTTGAGACAAATAATAAAATAAAAAAAAGAAAAATGCCTTCTCCAAGTGCCTGATATAACTGAGATGGATGTCGTGGATCTAGACTTCCAGATTGAGGAAATATCATTGCCCAAAAGATAATGTTTGGATCAGCGATCCTTCCATATAACTCTCCATTAATAAAGTTACCAATTCTTCCAAACATTAGTCCAAGAGGGACTAAGGGGGCAACAAAATCAGAAACCATCAAAAAACGAGTAAAGAAATTTGCCCTATTAATATGTTTAATAACTCTTCTACCGAATTTTGGTCGGTTATTGGTGAACAATAGTAAGGCAAGAATTACACCAATAAGACCTCCGTGAAACGACATACCGCCTTGCCAAACCGCAAAAATTTCTAGGGGGTTATTGAAATAATAAAAAGGTTTATAAAAAAAAATGTAACCAAGCCTGCCACCAAAAACAACTCCAAAAATTCCATAAATCATAAGATCCTCAATATCTTTTTTGTATACACCACGAAATCGAAAGTTATTTTTAAGCTGCACTTTACCCATTAAAATAAATGAAATAAACGCTAGAAGATACATTAGTCCGTACCATCTAACTGGTAACGGTCCTAACCAAATTGCAACAGGATCAAATTGAGGATGCATAATTACGCAAGGCAGTAAATTTAGTAAGAATATACAAACAAGTAATTTTCATGTAATAAATAAATAGATTTATACTTTTACCTAAACAATTATATAAACTAATAGAAATTTCTATAAAAATGAAACAGCTTCGTTCAAAAAACATCACTAGTGGTCCTTCCAAAGCTCCCAATCGATCAATGTATTATGCAATGGGATATAAAAAAGAAGATTTTTCCAAACCAATGGTCGGAATAGCAAACGGTCATTCTACAATTACACCATGTAACAGTGGTTTACAGCAAATAGCCGACGCTGCGAATCAGGCAGTGAAAGAGTCAGGAGCAAACCCACAAATGTTTGGAACACCTACAATTTCTGATGGTATAAGTATGGGAACTGAAGGTATGAAATATTCTCTTGTCTCTCGTGAAATTATTGCCGACTGTATAGAGACATGCGCAAATGGACAGTGGATGGATGGTTTAATTGTCATTGGTGGTTGTGACAAAAATATGCCTGGTGGAATGATGGGAATTGCAAAGGTAAATGTTCCATCAATTTTTGTTTATGGAGGAACTATCAAACCTGGGTTCTATAAAGGCAATGACTTGACAATTGTTTCCTCTTTTGAGGCAGTAGGACAATTTACTGCAGGAAAAATTGATGAAAAAGAATTATATGAAATCGAAAAAAGAGCCTGCCCGGGGTCAGGATCTTGCGGAGGAATGTTTACTGCCAACACGATGAGTTCTGCATTTGAAGCAATGGGTATGAGTTTACCTTTTTCCTCCACTATGGCCAACGAAGATTATGAAAAGAAAATCAACGCTATTGAATCAGCAAAAGTTTTAGTTGATGCTATTAAAAATCAAATTCTCCCGAGAGATATCATTAACAAAAAATCAATAGAAAATGCAGTTGCTGTCATTATGGCAACTGGAGGATCTACAAATGCCATTCTTCACTTTTTGGCAATTGCAAATGCTGCAAAAGTTGAATGGGACATCGATGACTTTGAAAGGGTTAGAAAAAAAATACCAGTGATATGTGATTTAAAGCCCTCAGGAAGATATGTCATAACCGATTTACATAAAGCTGGTGGTATTCCAGCAGTTATGAGTGAACTACTGAAAAAAGGATTACTTCATGGAGATTGCATTACTATTACTGGAGAAACTGTTGAAAATACATTGCAAGAAGTTTCAAAGGGGATTTTGAACAAAAAACGTGTAATAAGACAGATCGATGATGCACTTTATAATGAAGGTCATTTGGCTATCCTTAAGGGGAATATTGCGCCTGAAGGTTGTGTAGCAAAAATCTCAGGCTTGAAAAGTCCGAAAATTACTGGACCTGCAAAAGTTTTCGATTCAGAGGATGAGGCAATGAAAAGTATTTTAGAGCGAAAAATTAACTCTGGTGATGTAGTTGTTATTCGCTATGAAGGTCCAAAAGGTGGCCCTGGTATGAGAGAAATGCTAGCACCTACCTCAGCTTTGGTCGGTCAAGGTTTAGGAGAATCAGTTGGACTTATTACTGACGGGAGATTTTCAGGGGGAACATGGGGAATGGTTGTTGGTCACGTTTCTCCTGAGGCATATGATGGTGGATTAATAGCAATGATAAAAAATAAAGATCTGATTACAATAGATGCAAAAAAACAACTGATCCAATTAGAAATTTCAGATGCTGAAATCCGGAAAAGAAAAAAAAATTGGAAACAACCCGAAAGAAAATATAAATCTGGAGTATTAGCTAAATATGCGGCATTAACCACATCAGCAAGTATGGGAGCGTTTACTTGAAATTAAACAATATAAGAATAATTTCTACTCTCAAATCTGCAATTTGTCTAATTTGGTTCATTAACTTAAGATTCTTTATAAAATAAGTGATGGAAGTTTTCGCTCAGCAAATTATCAATGGATTAATTTTAGGAAGTGTTTATTCTCTTGTTGCTTTGGGATACACAATGGTTTATGGAATTCTGCAACTAATCAATTTTGCACATGGTGAAGTGCTGATGTTTGGGGCGATGGTGTCCCTTACAGTAATTTCTTTTTTGCAAATTTTTTTTCCAGGAATGCCTGGTGAATATTTACTAATTTTTGCTCTTTTTACTGCAGTTCCGGTCTGCGCAATCCTTGCAGCTACTATTGAGAGAGTAGCTTACAGACCACTTAGAAAAGCACCAAGGTTGGCTCCATTAATAACTGCTATTGGTATTTCGATTATTTTACAAACTATCGCTATGATAATTTGGAGTCCTAATCCAAGAGTATTTCCTGATTTATTGAACATTGAAACTATCGAAATTTTTGGGGCATTTATATCACCTAAACAAATACTAATAATCATAACCGCAGCCTTTTCAATGATCCTACTCATGTTTTTTGTAATGAAAACAAATTTTGGCAGAGCTATGAGAGCAGTTTCAGAAAATCCCGAAATGGCCTCACTAATGGGAATATCAGTTAATAAAATAATCACAATGACATTTATGATTGGGGCAAGTCTTGCAGCTATAGCTGGGATTTTAGTGGCTCTCAATTATAACTATGTTCACTTTACAATGGGTTTTATTCTTGGACTTAAAGCCTTTACGGCTGCTGTTTTAGGAGGAATTGGTAACTTAGCTGGTGCTGTTCTTGGAGGCTTACTCCTCGGTCTTATTGAGAGTTTAGGGGCAGGATATATGGGCACTTTAACAGGTGGTTTTCTTGGAAGTCATTATCAGGATGTTTTATCTTTTGGAGTTTTGATTTTAGTCCTTATAATCAGACCATCAGGAATACTTGGAGAACGCGTAGCTGATAGAGCATGAAAATGAATTGGAACTCTTCTTTTAAAAGTAAATCATTTGTTTTAACAGCACTGTTAGTTTTAATTATAGTTCTACCATTCCTCATCGGTTATCTCGGAAATGCATGGATAAGAATATTAACATTTTCTTTGTTATACATTATGCTTGCATTGGGTTTAAACATTGTGGTTGGCTACGCTGGGCTTCTTGATTTGGGTTATGTTGCTTTCTACGCCGTTGGTGCATACTTTTATGCTTTAGTTTCTTCACCCCATTTGCAAGAACAATTTTTTTTTATAAGTCAAGCCTTCCCTGTTGGGTTTGGATTATCATCACTGAGTGTTATTTTGATTGCTGCCTTTGTTGCTGCCCTTTTCGGCATAATACTTGGATTTCCCATATTAAGACTTCGAGGAGATTATCTAGCAATCGTAACTCTTGGCTTTGGTGAAATTATCAGGATTTTTATGAATAACTTGAATAGTCCAATTAATTTAACTAATGGCCCTCAAGGTATTGGAGAAATACAATCGTTAACAATTTTTGGAAATGACTTATCACAATCGATAAACATTGGAATGCTAAACATACCCTCAGTTCAATTGCATTATTACTTATTCTTTTTGATTGCCTTAATAATTGTAATTATTAGTTTTAGACTTGAGAATTCTAGGATTGGAAGAGCATGGTTAGCTATCAGAGAGGATGAAATTGCCGCTAAATCTATGGGTATAGATACTAGAAATATGAAACTACTTGCATTTGCCCTTGGTGCTTCTTTTGGTGGAGTTTCTGGTGCTATGTTTGCCGCTTTTCAAGGGTTTGTCTCCCCAGAGAGTTTCATTCTAATGGAAAGTATTGTGATAGTTGCCATGGTTGTTTTAGGTGGTTTGGGGAATGTTTACGGGGTGATAATTGGTGCAATTTTACTTTATGCGATTCCTGAGATATTGAGGCTTACAGCACGACCTATTCAAGATGCTTTGTTTGGTTTTGAATTGATTGCTCCTGAAGCCCTTAGAATGCTTTTGTTTGGGATCTCTATGGTTCTAATCATGCTCTACAGGCCTAATGGTATTTTCCCAAGAGTTGCTAAAGTAAGGAACATCTGATATGGATTCAACATTGCTTGAAGTTAAAAATGTAAATAAAAAATTTGGTGGGCTTGTAGCTTTGGATGGTGTCTCAATCGATGTAAAGTCCAAAGGTATTGTGGGACTCATCGGACCAAATGGAGCCGGGAAAACGACACTGTTTAACGTGATAACTGGCTTCACTTTGCCTGACAGTGGTACTTTTAGTCTAAATAATAAATCTTACTTTCCTGGTTCTATTCATAAAGTTAATAGGGCTGGAATTTCAAGAACTTTTCAGAATATTCGACTTTTTTCTAAAATGTCAGCACTTGAAAATGTCATGGTTGGTAGACATCACATAACTAAAAGTATAAGCACAGGAGTTTTTGGATGTCTTTTCAAAACGAAAAAATTTAAAAAAAATGAAAAAGAAATAAGAGAAAAATCACTTCAATTACTTGAGCTTGTCCAAATACGGGACAAAGCTGATTTTCCTGCAAGTAATCTTTCATACGGGGATCAAAGAAGATTGGAAATAGCAAGGGCTCTAGCTACAGAACCAAAATTGCTTGCTCTCGACGAGCCTGCAGCAGGAATGAATCCAAAAGAAAAGGAAGATTTAAAAAGATTATTATTAAAACTTAATTCAATGAGTATTTCACTCTTATTAATTGAGCATGATGTAAAACTCATCATGAGTTTATGCAAGGACTTATTTGTGCTTGACAGAGGTAAAATCATCTCACGAGGGTCTCCTGAAAGTGTTCAAAAAGATTCTGGTGTTATAGATGCTTATTTAGGAAAATGAAAACTTTGATAAAAATTGATAACCTCTCAATTAACTACGGAGGTATTAAGGCGGTTAGGAATATTAGTTTCTCTATTTGTGAAGGAGAAAAAGTTTCTTTAATTGGAGCCAATGGTGCTGGAAAATCAACTACTCTTAAAGGTATTTGCGGTCTAATTATACCTGTAAGTGGAACCATACTATTCAAAGGTAATCCTATCAATCATTTGCCAGCTAATGAGAGAACCCGCTTGGGTATAGTTTTAGTTCCCGAAGGTAGAGGGATTTTTTCAAGAATGACTGTTTTAGAAAATCTTCAAATAGGGGCATTCTCTCGGCAAAATAAAGACTTGGTCTTAGTCAAAGACGAAATCGAGTTACAATTAATTCAATTTCCCAGACTAAAAGAAAGAATATCTCAACTTGCTGGTACTCTATCTGGTGGTGAGCAACAAATGCTAGCTATTAGTAGGGCTTTAATGAGCAAACCCAATCTTTTACTTCTGGATGAGCCATCAATGGGGTTAGCTCCATTATTGGTTGATCAAATCTTTGAAGTAATAAACTCAATTAACAAGCAAGGTATAACCGTTTTTGTTGTTGAACAAAATGCAAAAAGAGCTCTCGAGATAACTGACAAGGCGATTGTAATGGATTCTGGTGAGATAATAAAAACTGGTAGCTCAAGTTCGATTATTGATGACCCTAAGGTCAGAAAAGCCTACTTAGGCATTTAAAATAAATTAATATGTATTCCTACGAATTCAAACATAATAAATCAAGACTTTTAATTGTTGGTTACGGTGATGTTGGAAAGCGAATTTTAGAGTACAAAGATAGATTTGCTGGATTTTATCCTTTTAAAAATATTTTTTTTGACCATTTTCGAGTAATAATTGTTTCAAGGAATGGACTTGAAAATTTAGATTTTCAGGCTTACAAAAATTTTAAAAAAAAAGGTGTTGTCGAACTTAAACTTAATTTAGATCAACATCAGAACATAAAAAAAATTTCCAAATTACCTACACACAGCATTGTATTAATTCCACCAAAAGGTTCACTTACAAAAAATAATATAGAACATAATGATGATTTAAGGATGAAAAAATTTTGTACTTATCTCAAAGAATCAATGAACGTGAGGGGTGTTTATATAAGTACAACGGGTGTATATGGAAATGCAAATGGAAAATTAATTGATGAAACATACATATGTAACCCCAAACAATCAAGATCAAAAAGAAGATTGTATGCTGAGAAGATTTTTAGACTTACAAAAAGATTTCATATACTCAGAGTACCAGGAATTTATGCTCAAAATAGACTTCCGCTTGAACGTTTAAAATCAAGAAAACCTGCACTGGTATCTTCTGATGACGTTTATTCAAACCACATTCATGCTGACGACCTCGCAAGAGTATCATACATGTCACTATTCAAAGGAAGAAAAAAAAGAGTTACTAATGTTGTGGATGATTCAAAACTCAAGATGGCTGACTATTTCGACCTAATAGCAGACTTCTACAACTTACCAAAACCACCAAGAGTCGACAAAAATGAGTTAAAAAAGCTTGTGGAACAAGAAGTTTTAAGCACCATGATGGCAAGCTTCTTTCAAGAATCCAGAAGATTGAAAAACATTCGATTAAAAAAAGAACTAAGAGTTAGTTTAAGGTTTCCTGACGTAGAATACTTTTTAAAAAAAAATTTCAATAAGAATTAGCATCATTCTCCGACAAAAGCTCTTTCTATTACGTAATCACCAGGTCGTCCAAGACCGGCAGAAACTTTGAAGCCCTTGTCATCCAAAATTTGAGATGTTTCCTTCAACATTTCTGGACTTCCACAGATCATTGCTCTATCGAATTCTGGATCAAGTTGTGGTAATTTTGTATCCGCAAACAAAGTGCCATTTTTAATAGCTGTCGTAAGTCTACCTTTGTGGGTAAATGCCTCTCTAGTTACGGTAGGATAGTAGATTAATTTTGAACTTACCTCATCTCCCAAGAATTCATCTTTTGGTAATTCATTTTTAAGGTATTCAGAGTAAGCGAGCTCTGCTGTTACCCTCACTCCATGCACTAATATTATTTTTTCAAACTTTTCATAAGTTTCAGGATCTCTAATGATGCTCATAAAAGGTGCAAGACCAGTACCAGTAGAAAAAAGGTAAAGTCTTTTACCAGGATTGAGGTCATCAAGAACTAGAGTTCCTACAGATTTTTGACTTACTAAAATAGAATCGCCTTCTTTGATAAATTTTAGCCTGGAAGTAAGCGGTCCGTTTGGAATTTTTATAGACAAAAATTCGAGATGTTCCAAGTAATTCGGACTTACAACACTATAGGCTCTTAATAAAGGTTTCTGATTTACTTCAATTCCGATCATTAAAAAATGACCATTCTTGAAGCGCAAGGATTGGTTTCTTGTAGTTTTAAAAGAAAAAAGATTTTCTGTCCAATGTTTGACGGATAAAACTGTTTCTGTGTTGCAAATCGCCATTATAAACTCTATTTTATTCGCTTAAAGCATGATAAGTGAGGTCAGCTTTGCTGATTAGTTCAAGTGCATTTTCATGAGTGGAATTTAAAATGACTGGGGGTGCTAAACCAACCTCAGCCGCTTCTTTCCATCTAGAAGCGCAAACACACCATTTGTCACCAGCGGACAAACCGGGGAAATTAAATTCAGGTCTTGGTGTTGATAAGTCGTTACCTTTAGATATAGAAAATTGCAAAAAAGCCTCGGTTACTTGAACACAAACGGTATGTTTGCCCTCATCATCAGGGCCCGTATTGCAACATCCATCCCTGAAAAATCCGGTAACAGGATCCAAACTGCAAGGTTGAAGTATTTCGCCTAATACATTCTTTGAGGACAAGCCAAACCTTATTTTAAGTCAAAAATTATATTAATTTAAGTCACCGACTAAAGAAGTACGAATATTTACTGGCAATGGGTCAATAGCTACAGCATACTCAGGATGATCAACACCCATCGAAAGGCAAACCCCATATTTTAGTGCAGATATCATTTCTTGATTTAACTCAAATCTCAAAAAGTGTACTGCCGAAGTTTTATTTTCATTAGATCGTTCTATATCTTCGTCAGCAATACTCCATACTTTATCACACCCTTCAACTCTGATCCATACTTTATGCTCAATAGATTTAAGTAACTGAAGAACTTTTTTTCTTTCTTCAATGTTTGGATATTCGATCATCATGGTGCACTTTAAATTCATGCCATCAGGAATTAATGGATTATAGGCTTCAAGTTCGTCTAAAATTCCACTAGATTCAAAAGTTCTTTCGATTCTTAACATTTCTTGAATCTGATAACGAACAGTCTTTTCATCTTCAAATAATAAGGAGATGTGGTCACCCAAAGATACTCTGCGGTTCTTCTTGTGTTCAAGAACTTCCGAACGAAATGTATCCCTTTTCTTGGAGTAATCTTCAAGAGACCATAAGGAACTAATCTTAATTTTAGTAGACATCTTCACCTTTCAAAATTAATTAGAAATTTGTATTTAATAATATATTAATAACTATTTAATGACCATAAGCCTTTGCAAGAAGTTCCAAAGGGTGTTTGACAAACGTTTCCGTGTCGGGAAATTCATTAACTATACCTTGATCTATGTGATGACTCGCTAATTGGCAATCAGATGCAATAGTAATGAAACTTGTGTCATTAGATTTGGGATGATTTTTCATTTTTCTGAATACAGGCTTACCTATTTTCATTGCTGTTTTGTGAAATTCTTTTTTTACACCCCATGTCCCAGCATGTCCCGAACATCTCTCTACTGTGTTTACTGAAGAATTTGGTACCATTTCCAAAATTTCTCTTGTTTTTTGACCAACATTCTGGACCCTCAAGTGACAACTCATATGGTACGAAACATTTCCTAAACTCCTTTTAAATTCAGTATTTAACAAGCTATCTTTCCTGCGAAGCTGTAAATATTCAAAGGGATCAAACATTGAACGTTGAACTAACTTTACATCTTCGTCATCTGGAAACATTAAGGGTAGTTCTTGTTTAAACATTAATGTACAAGACGGGATTGGGCTGAGAATGGCAAATCCTTCGGATGCAAGTTTAGCTAATTGAGGTATATTTTTTTTCTTCAATTCAGCAACCGATTCAAGGTCACCTAACTCAAGTTTGGGCATTCCACAACAAGTTTGTTTATCAACTACTACAAAAGAAATTTCATTTTGCACTAATATTTTAATTAGAGAATGGCCAATGTTTGGTTCATTCCAATTAACAAAACAAGTAGAATAAATTGCGACCTTACCAAGAGATTTTTTTCCATTGATTACAGGAAATTTTTGAGACTTTAAAGAAGCTTTATCAAACGTTTTCTCTGCAAAAGTTGGAAGCCAAGCATCCTTGTGAACGCCAAACAAGCTATCTCCAAGCTTTCTGGACAACTTGTTATTTATCATTAAATTTGTTGCTTTAACTACTACTGGAATAGATGCTAGTTTTCCATTTGTTGATGTATTGGATAAAATTTTATCTCTGTATTTTGTTTTTGTACCTTTTTTAAATTGGATGGCCTTAGCACGCAACATTGTATGAGGAAAATCAACATTCCACTCATGCGGAGGGACGTAAGGACATTTAGTAAGATAACAAACATCACAAAGATAACATTGATCAACAACTTTCCAAAAGTCTGATCTTTCAACAGAATCTATTTCACCAGTTTCACCTTCATCTATAAGGTCAAAAAGTGTTGGGAAGGAACCACATAGACTGACACACCTCCTACACCCATGACATATGTCAAAAATTCTTTCCATCTCATCACTACAACTTTTTTCGTCATAAAATTCTTCAGAAAGCCAGTCGAGCGGGTGGCGAGTAGGTGCCTCCAAAGACCCTTCTTTTGGTAACATATTTTTCCCCAATTAACTAATAAAAATTGTTCCTTTCCTAAAAATATTAGGAAAGGAACCTAAGTACCTAATTATTACTAGGCATCAATTGTATCTAAAGCTCTTTGAAACTTATTCGCATGAGATCTCTCAGCCTTAGCTAAAGTTTCAAACCAATCAGCTATTTCGTCAAAACCTTCATCTCTTGCATCTTTTGCCATTCCTGGATACATATCTGTATATTCATGTGTTTCTCCAGCAACAGCGGAGGCAAGATTTGAGTGTGAACTGCCAATCGGAAGATCTGTAGCAGGGTCCCCAACCTCAGCTAAATAATCAAGATGTCCATGAGCATGACCAGTCTCTCCCTCGGCAGTGGCCCTAAACAATGTTGCCACCTCCGGGTAACCTTCGACATCTGCTTTATTAGCAAAATATAGGTACCTTCTGTTAGCTTGACTTTCTCCAGCAAATGCATCTTTTAGGTGCTGATGAGTTTTACTTCCTTTTAATTCCGACATTTTCTTCTCCTTAAATAGATAAATACTATATAAATATATAAACCAGCTTTAGAAAAGTCCAATTAAAACTTTAAAACTGATTGATAAATATAATCAATCGTTAATTCTAAATCATAATTTATTGTTTAATATGTCTTCAAATAGTAAAGAAAGTTCAAGATGAATGAATTATCTCAATTAAGAAAAGAATATAAAAAAGCATCATTAAATGAAGAGTGTGTCCAAATTGAGCCATTGAACCAGCTAAGGCAATGGCTCGATGAAGCAATTAAATCCAAAATAGCTGAACCTAATGCCATGGTTCTGTCTACGCTGGCAAATGAGAAAAATGTCTCTAGTAGAGTGGTTCTAATTAAAGACATTTGGAACGATGGAATAGTCTTTTTTACAAACTACAATTCGGCTAAATCTCGTTCAATAATGAGCAATCCTTGTGTTAGTCTACTTTTTTTCTGGCCCGAACTTGAGAGACAAGTTAGGATCGAGGGCCTAACTAAAAAAATAACTGAGAAAGAATCTGATAATTACTTTTCAACTAGACCTTTAGAAAGTAGGATCGGTGCCTGGTCATCTCCTCAGAGTGAAATTATTCCCTCAAGAAAATGGTTAGAACTGGAAGTTAAAAAAACGAAAACCAAATTTGGAAATTCTCCACCGAGGCCTAAATTTTGGGGTGGCTTCATTGTCACACCATCTGCTTTTGAATTTTGGCAAGGCCGTGAGAGCAGACTTCACGATAGAATTTGCTACCAATCTAGTGCCAGTAGCAAAACAGATTGGACAATTGTTAGATTAGCTCCGTAAATTATCACTTACGTATAAATTTTGAAAATAATTTCTTAACATTGTCTACTTTTGGCTTTACGACAACTGAGCAATAAGAATTGTTCTCGTTATTAATATAGTAGTTTCTATGATATTTTTCAGCAGGCCAAAATATTTTCTTAATGTCATCACTAACTCCACACCAGTCATTTTGGGTAACACATACCAGCTCAGTTACAATTGGACTATTTGATACTTTAGATTTTTCCATATGAACTAAATGTTTCTTGGCTTCCAGAAATTCAATTTCCTCAGCAAAGATAATCGATCTATATTGAGTTCCTTCATCAGCTCCCTGCCTGTTTACTGAAGTTGGGTCATGTATAGAAAAAAAAATTTCAAGTAGAGTTACAATTGAAACTAAATTCGGATCATATACAATCTTGACTACTTCAGCATGGCCTGTCTGACCTGTGCAGACTATTTCATAAGTGGGATTTTTGAAATGACCTCCCATATATCCAGGTTCAACCGACTTCACACCATTAAGAATTAAAATTGGAGCTTCAATGCACCAAAAACAACCACCACCAAAAAAAACTGTTTTCATACCTTTTCCAAATGTATACAACAAAAAGTATATAAGTTATGAGTAAAAAATAAAATAGAGATTAAATCATTGTGTGTAAAATTCAAATTTAAATTATAGAGCACAATAACAATGCATAAAACACCAAAGACAATTAACAAGATTTTAATCAAGATTTCAATAATTTTAATTACTGCATCAATTGGCCTTTTAGCTGGATTAGTTAATTCCTCACCTAGTGCTAATTTTAAATTTCAAGAGAACCACTTGAAAAACTAAAAATTTATTTTTCAAATTTTTTTTTGCCTCGGGCCATAATGAACAACCAGTCTTGCTCACTTTGCACTCAAAAAGAAGAAACCACAATATTTAGCAATGACTTTTGTAGATTGATATCCACAGATGATTCATTTAACTTGGGTGTACATAGATTAATTTGGAATAATCACATGAGTGAGTTAAGCCAATTAACCAAAAAAAATCAAATTTATTTATTTGATGCTCTTATACAAGCTGAAAAAATAGTTGTAAAAAAATACAACCCGCACAAGATAAACGTAGCAAGTATTGGTAACCAAGTTCCGCATCTACACTTTCATATCATTCCAAGGTGGATAACTGACCCTTGGTGGCCTTATACAATTTGGTCTCAAATACCAAAGTTGGAATGGAATACTTTTTCGACCAATGTGTTTAATTTGGAAAAGATGTTGGTTTCAGTGGGAGACTGGCCGAATTTAGCAAAGTATTCAGAATCAATTCGAAAAAAAGTATTTATAGATGATCAAAAAATTATTTTTAGTAAACAATTAGACAATTATGACTTGATTAGTAGGCATGCATTGATCAAGTCCAGTAACATCCCATTAGCAACAGGAAGGATGCAACCCTGTGGAAGACTCAGTAGGATTGCAGTAATAAAAGAATTCAGAAAAAAAGGTCTAGAAAAAGGAATACTCAGCTTGTTAGAGTTAGAGGCCAAAAGAAAAAAAATCAAAGAAATTTCCGTTAACTCAGAAATAAATAATTGTGAGTTTTACTTTAAAAACGGGTTTTCAGCTATTGGGCCAGAATTCTTTAAGTGTAATTTTATTCAGCAGAAAATGATAAAAAAGTTATACTATTGATTCTTGGCTCGATTTAATCTATCGTTAACTGCCTCCCACTCTTCACTTGTTGGTGGGGATTCGAAGAAAATAGTATCGTATTTCTTATTATCTAAATGATTTAATTTTAAATATAATTCTTTGGCATAATCAAATGACTGTAAGGGAGCGATTTGTTGATGTAACCTCCCAGAAGTTATGGGCAAGAAACTAAACCCCCAGAAAAAAAAATTTTTACTACTACTCAATAATCTCTTTTTTACAGCTAAAACCATTTCCTTTCTTGCAAGCACATATAATGGAGTATTTGGACTGTAGTGTTTTAGACTCGAACCTGACACAGTAGGTGCGTTGCACTTCTTATCATTTTCACTTAGCTTAATATCAAAACTGCTTTCAATCAAACTTTTGGAAACACTCCCTGGTCGCAATATACGTGCTTTGCTATTTGTCAGGTCAACTATAGTACTCTCTACTCCGTAAAAACAACCCTCACCGTCTAGTATGAAATCTTTGTCGGTCAATCGGTTGCCAATTGATTTATTTACATCGAAAAAAGATGTATTACTGACTGAACCAAAAATATTTGCTGAAGGTGCAACAATTAAGCCACTACCTTTTTTTGAAAATTCATGCAGCAACTTTTTTGCAATTGGATTTGAAGGCATCCTGACAGCTATTGTATCTTGTCCCCCAGAAATAATATCTGACAAAAAATTGTTTTTTTTTAATACTAAAGTAATTGGTCCGGGCCAAAGTTTTTTTGCGATTTTTTCAGCCATTTCAGGCCAATCTTTAATAATTTTTTTTGCTAATAAAATTGAAGGAACATGAACAATTAGAGGGTGGTTTCTGGGTCGTTTTTTTACTTGAAAAATTCTATCAACAGCTTCAGGGTTGACCGCATCAGCTCCTATACCAAAAACAGTCTCTGTTGGAAAAACAACTAAACCACCCTTGCAGAGGGTTTGAACTGCAAATTCAATCTCTTGATCTATATTCAAAGTTAAACCTTATGATAAATTTAATTATCTCCATACAAACCTCGAAAAATCAACCCACAAAAATTTCAGTGACGTGGCCCATTTTTCTTCCTGGACGAGGCTCTTTTTTACCATATAAATGAACAAATACCCCAGGCTTTTTAAATAAGTCCCAATTGGGTTCAACTATTGATTTACCATCCTTATCATCAAACCATAAATCACCCATTAAATTTTGCACCATTGCAGGGTATTTTATAGCAGTAGAGCCTAACTCCATCGACGTTGCAACTCTAATTTGCTGTTCGAATTGACTGCATCTACTGGCCTCGATTGTTTGATGCCCACTGTTATGTGGTCTTGGAGCAAGTTCGTTTACATATAAATTTTGTTTTTCCAAAAAAAACTCCACACATAAAACACCACAATAATTTAACGAATTAATGATTCTTGTTGCGATTGAATATACCGCCTTACTGACTTTGTCACTTAATTTAGCAGGCATAAAGCTAGTATCAAGGATTCCATTTTTATGCTTGTTTTCAGCAATTGGAAAATTTTTGACAATCCCATTTTCGTTCCTGACTATTATTATTGATAACTCTTTTGTAAGATTTATTTTTTTCTCTAATACGCAAGGAACATTGTTAAGTTTATCAAAACCCTTTGCTAATTCTTCCTTCGAATTAACTATAATTTGTCCCCTACCGTCATAACCAAATTGTGCTGTTTTTAATATACATGGATAACTTGTATTTTTTATCAATTTAAAATCAGCGATATTTTTAATTTCGAAGTATTTAACTACAGGCACATCAATACTTGAGAGAAAGTTTTTTTCTTTTATTCGGTCTTGACATATGGAAACAGATTCAGCCGATGGTCTGACAGGTAGAAATTTAGACAAAAGAAATAGACTTTCAATCGGAACATTTTCAGTTTCAACAGTTATAGTTTCACTTCTTTTGGCGAGTTCGTTTAATGCACTTATATCCTCAAAACTGGC
>MDTB01148500.1_pt1 | contig 65805 bp, 33 predicted proteins | sample 811161 | NCBI WGS metagenome assembly MDTB01 (sample SAMN05326650, study PRJNA326480) | marine metagenome | isolation source: seawater | place: Mediterranean Sea | collected 2009
AAAGGAAATTAAAATCATGACAAAAACTCAAATCGTAATGAACAGGATCGTACAAGTTGAAAACTTTCAAAACATGGCATGCTGTTGTGCTGACTGGAATGAGTTTTGTATAGAGTTGGAAGAGTGGGGTGTTACAGGATGTGCCAAAATTGAATTTGATGATGCTGATCTAGACATCCCCACCCTAGATGCTTTCATTAAATCAGAAAATGGTTATGTAAGAGACGAAGCATAACCACTTGACAAACTGGCACAAAGTCGCTTGATTTTTACCCCGATCTGTGCTATTATTAATACATAATCAAAGAATACGAATTTTTAAATATGACTAAATCACTTTTTTCACAATCCATTGACCTCACCGACAAGTATCTCGGTTTTGAGTATGAGAAAACTTTCTCTTCAAATATGTTTGACAAATATACTAGGCATAACGACCTAGATCCAAATCTAGCGATTTATCACTACGGTTCAGACCGTTTTGTAGTTCAGAGCATGAATTACACTTATAACGGTTGCACTATTGGTGACTCTGTTCACCTCGGTCAGTTTTATAATATTGCTGACGCTGAGGACTGTGCTGAGTCCTACCTTAAAGACCTTTTACTCTCACAGGGGGTTTAATCATGTCAGTTTTACATCATGAGTCTTTACTTGAAACTTGCTACGATGAAGCATGGATAGATTACGCTAAAGCGAACAATCTAACATACGACCAACTCACAGCAATTGAGCAAAATTCTCCATATGGTATTTTACCAGAGATAGAAGTTGAAGCAACTAGACGTTTTGAGAGTCTTTGCATATGAAATACAAATCACCCTTTGACATCGGTGTAGGTGATGTTGTCACCATTAAAGATGATCGTTACTTCAATGAATTTATGGTTTTGATTAACTATATAAAAGGACAAACAGACAAAAAAGGTTACACACCTGACTCAAATTTTACAATATTAACTGATAATTATGGTAACAGAGTTATGTGTCATGATTATAGAATTATGGAGGTTTTAGTATGAGTGGATCTAAAGTCGCTGTTATATGTGTTTTAACAATGGCATTTTTTGGTGCTAGGTTAATAATCAAAGCACATAATTATGCTAATGAGTTAAGAGAACAAAACGTAAATAAGTATGAACTGATTTATAGATAAAACCACTGATAACCGTACGCCTGTCGCCAATTCTCTTTATTTTGTAATGCTTTTATGTTGTTTGTAATGTTACCTACTGCTGATACATTGCCATCACCCTTTATAAAGTATGAAGCAATAGTTAATGATGAAAATTCTATAACATCGTCAGGGTTATTAACATTTATTGCCTTTACTGGTTTACATTTTCTCTTCTTATTATCTAATTTAACAGCAGCAAATCCTCGTTTAACTGGTGTATACTTAGTAGGCAACTTATCCCCTCTAAATAAATACCAACCTTTACACGATTTCTTTTTACTTAGTGGTGAAGTAATTGACATATTAACCCCGCAATTATCCTTACGGTTGTTGTTAAGTTCCTCGGCACAATCTGCCTGGTTTTTCCAACATTTAACCCATCCAAATTCGGGGTTAGTTCCTATTATTTTCTTAGTGCTATATGTCCTTACATTCATGTTAATTAGTGGTGTATCTTTGTATGCCCATTTATAACCATATGCTTGCGAAGTTCGCCCCTTAAGTGCATTAATTAGGTTGTTATTCTCATATCCTTTAGTATCACCAACCGCCCAATACTTAGCAGCAGTAATTGATAAGAATGTTTTAACGAATTGCCCCTCTAATGTATAACAATCAACTTGCTTAGATTCTCTATATTTACCATAATCTTTTGGATCTAATTTAGTACCTTCCCCACCTAATGTACAATTATAACCATTCTTATATGTGTCCAAAAGTGTTATCCAATGTGTCTCTCTTAAGTTAACATTAATCTCACTACATTCTTCTATTACTGTATATTTAAAGTTTTCCACTTTATGTTTACGAATCGCATAATGTATTGCCTCTAGTTTACATTTATCAGGATCTTTTCTCGCTAATTGTTTATGCTGACTCCAACGTATATTAGGGTTACTATGTGATGTTTTACCAACGTACTTTTTACTGTTAATGTTGTTAGTTATTGTATAGATGTATGCCATGATAAGTAATAATGAATTAGATTAAAATGTATTTCTAAGTTATATATAAAGATTCGTATTAATAGAGATAAGTTATTAACAACCCTGTGGAAAAGTGTAATAATTAGATGTTAAATAGCACTCCTAATCGTTACCTTAGCGTGTTACCTACCGAAAGTCAAGTAATATCCCCAAAATAACACAAACTCCGAGTAACTTGACAAATCCTGGATAATATCTTATAATACCAATGTACAGCACAATCTTATTAGTTTTCCACAGATGTTTCTTACTACTAAGTATAAACAATTGATGAGTAATTACCCCGAAAGATGTTCACTATCAGAGGAGATAGATTTACTACAATTCTTATTAGATACTGAACAACAATCGGAGGACAAATATATAAAGAACCGTTGCGACTATATGTTACAAGAAGGTTACCTTTATTACGTCCCCTAATTAACACTAACTCATGCGATACGTTGTATACAATCAAGAAGCACAAATGCAGGGGTCATTTGAATCAATTTATAACCTTGAATTGTTTATGGATAGTGTTAGAAACTCTCGTGGAGATAGATATAAAGAATTACCCAAACATTCGTGCTTTGATTATATTAAAAGCATTGGATGGTTCATGGAAATATGTGATGAACATGGGGGTAATCCTTTGGATAAAAGTGTTAAGAACACAGAGTAATTACACCTACTAAGTATAAACATATACAACCCAAATCGCAGTCATACTAAGGGATGTGGGGTCTTGGGGCGGCCCTATATTAAAACGACTTACTACCCTAACCTACAAAGGTTCTCAATCGCTAGAGTGATATATAGTTCGGGTTTTTGATAACCCGTGATTTAAAAAATTTTCCCCCATAGGATTTCAGTGCAGAAGTTTTCTCAGAGTTTACAGGATTCTAGAACCTTTATTCTAGAGACTCTAATACGCACAGAAGGGCATCTGGACAACAGAATGTATAACTGTGCTGATTTGTGTGTAGATCTTAACAAGGTATGCACAGAAGAGATTCTAAGTGAGTGGGAGAGTTATAAGAGATCACACCCAGAGCATAAGATTACAGTACTATGACAGATAGATACGTCCACCCTTGGTATCAATGGGTGAATGACGGTAAATCTCCACACGAGGAGTATAGGGTAGTTTTTTACACTTCCTCAGATAGGATCGTGGACAGTCGGCACAATTCGTTAGAGGATGCCGAAATAAGACGTAGGCACTGTGACAATCTGCTACATAAGTTAAACGTATCGGAGGATACCATAGTGAAAGTTGAGACAGGTACATGAAACGTTTTACACTTACCGTTGTGGAAAACGATGATGGAGAACTCTTCATTAACATTCCAGAAGACTTGGCGAATGACCTTTCTTGGCGAGATGGGACTAAGTTAGAGTACGATGATGAAGGTGATGGGACACTTCTAGTATATGAGTTAAAGGAATAACAGAGACCGCAGGGCGCGGATCACCGCGTCTTCGCATTTATTATTATGAACACACAAGAAATTACAGTTTCTGATATCAACAACCAAGAGTTTGAGGTCAATGAACTCACTACCGACGCGATCCCCGCGTGGATGCGAGATCGTAATGGAGAGTTGTGGGTAGATAACAAAGTAGCACATGATGCAATATGCCAAACGTTTGCTAATATAATAGAAAGACTCGCTGCATGTGAACAAGCGATACTGGGGCATCATAAGCATTTAGAGAGTATGCCACAGATAGACCAGAATTTATTCATGTATAAACCTAACGGAGAGAAGGATCATCTAAATATTGGTAAGAACTTAGATCTCATCTATAAGAAGTTAGAGGCACTAGAGAATGGGTTGTAATACTAATAAGAATCCAGAAAGAAATGTAAACCACTGTAATAGGTACAACCCTGCTGTAGCGGGTGGTGGAACGAATGCTTCTCTTAATATGGGAGGAAGTCTTAGTAGCGTGACTAATGGAGTTCCTTATACGTTTGCTAAGTATAACCCTGTAGGAAGAGACGTAAGTCAAGAAGAGACTCCTAATGTACCTGACTTTACTAGAGACCTAGTGATGTATGGTAATGAGATATGTGAAGCAGATGATGGTCAAGCACAGAATATATGTGGTACTAACTCAGGTAACTGTGGAAAAGTAATGGTAGAGGTGGGTCAAGGAAATAATGGAACAATATACAGTATATTAGATCACTATCCAGAGAAGTTATCTTTCTTTCCTGGTGCTGGTGATGAATGGTTTATGTACCTCTATGACTTATCTAATCCTGTTGTAGGTTATCCTTGTCACTGGATTGAAAATGTAAATGGTACAACTACTACAACCGATGCTGATGGTAACCCAACTAGTACTACATCGTCATGGGGATCGGCATGTCACCCTTGTAAATCATTCTCATGTGATCCTGGTGCTTCTACTGTTACCTATACTACTCCAGAGGGTCCTCTAACTGAGGGTAGAGATCCTTTCCCTACATTATGGACTGCTGGAACTAGAACTAATGCTATTGCTTATCGTTATGAAGGAGGCATACCTACTACTTTACCAGAAGGTCCGATAGACTTTACTATTACTCCTACTAGTGGAAGTGCAACAGATGCATGGGATGGTAGTAGTTCTAATGGTATACCTATACAATGTCCTGAGAATCCATGGTCAGATCCTGATGATATAGGTGCAGAGTTCGTTGAAGTGTTTGATTCACTCAATAGTAATACAGGTACAGGACTAAGAGTGAAGATAAGATACGGTCCTACCTCATCTGGTGACCCTGCTGCTATTACTGGTACTACTCTTTATATTGATGAACTGATGAATTCAGGTGTCAATTATGTAGTAGGTGATAATTTTAACCTTAGTATACCTAATACTGGCGGTAATATTAACTTTACACTGACTGTTTCCGCAGTAGGACCTGTAGAAACATCTAACCCATACAGTGATTATGCACTATTGAATGCTGCTGACACGGTAAATGGACATATTATAGAGAAAGTGAAGCATATGGATCTTAATTTCAACTATCATGTTGCGGAATTAAGCGGAGATGGACAAGATTTTGTAAAAGATACCGTATATACTACCTCAAGAGGTAATCAGATTAAAGTGATTGCGGGTTTTGGTGTTACAGATCGCGCATTCTTTGGTGGATTGTACGAATTTAGACAGAAGTCCTTCCAATTTATGACCGCAGACCTTGAAAGACAACCAAATACCTTTGATGATTACCGCCAACCTACCGCAGTTAGACAAGTTGACTGCAATGTTACGCCTGGAAGTAGTACAGTTACACTAGTCAACGGCTCAGATACGCAATGGATTGACGTAGGATACAATTTTAGATCCGCATACTTCCCTACTGACTGTTATATTACTGCTGTTAACGGAACTTCCTTTACAATTAACCAAGTTGCACAGTCTGTGGGCGGTGGATCTTACGATCCTGTAAGAACTAGAGTGCAAATTACCAATATTAAGATTGTAAATGGTCAAATTACCTATATCAAAATAGCAGATGGTGGATCTGGATGGAATAAATTGAATTCTAATCCTATTGTACACCTTGTGCACGGAGAGAAAAAGGGTTTATCAGCAGAATTTGACACCGTATTCTCAAATGGAGTCTTAACTGCAATAGATGTGAACTTTAAAGGGTCAATGTATGCTCAAGGAGCTCAGATTGACATAGCAGTTCCTATGACTGACAAGTTAATTACGCAGAAAGAGTACGCTGCTACTGATAATTATGAGGATGATCCTAATAATGAGGCATTAAAAGCTGCTATTGAGAATGATGCTGTAAAGAGTACCACTTATAAAGGTACAAAGATCTTTGTTGATACTGTCACAGAGAGTGGTTTATCCGCAAAAGACTATAATTATGAAGGAGGAGTGATTGATACGTTTGAAAAGTACCAACTTATTATGCAGAGAGCAGCAGCAGATGTTCCAGATGGTTTAAACAAGCTCTATTTTGCAACAGAACTGACACAGTATGATCTTGACAGAGGTATGAGGTCTCATGAGTACGAAGATGTGACTGTAAATCGTCGTCAAGGAGAAATAAGAGACTTAAAACGTCTTCCAAATGTTATTAGAACGGAAAGAGTGTATCGTGCATTACCTGATAGAGAGGATTTTGACGATTTGAATGAGCAAACACTAGATGAACGTCTTCCTGAAGCTCTAAGACAAGCAGGATACGGATCTGAAGCAGGAAATATGCAGGATTTTGTAGATAATGATAGAATAGCAAGAGATGAGCGTTATGATTTACACTCTGAACCAGTAGAAGTATCATCTTCTGGTAAGAAACTCAATAAATTCCCCAAAGAAGAAGTTAGAACCGTAAAAGGTACATTCTATGATCTACCATGTGCGTCAAAGTACACTAAATACCTACTGAGACAGTACATACCCGATCCTAGAGTGAGTGTTAACATTAATGTTACGCTTAGTTGGGAACCACTTGTAGCTAAGGGGTGCGGAGATAATACTCAAGGAGGTTGTTTTGGTGTATCTGGACGACCTGCGGATGTAGGAAACATCACTTATGCCTCAGATTTCTCAGGACCTTTCGGACCTGGTTGCAAATCATGGAGTGCAAGCGGAAGTTATAAGATCTATAATGATCTAACTAACAGTGGGTATCTATTTGGAGTGGCATGCGATAAGTATGGCAATCCATTTGACTTTAAATGTACATAGGGGTATAATGGGAGTACCAGCAGCAATCTATAGGGGAAACTGTTCTGGACATGGAGTTGCCATTTCTGGTCACATTCATGGATGGTATGGTTGCGGTACTACTTGTTTAACAGCAAGTACTAAACCTGTTGCTACAAAGAACAGCGTATGTCTCTGGCCTCCTACTGTTCTAGCACCCGCAGGTCCTTACTTACGGACTGTTCTTATAAATGGTATTATGCCTATCCTTGATAAGGATGTATTAACAGTTCACAGATCTTCTAGTACTAATATTATTATGGTCGGTCCTTGTGGTAAAACGCCACCTAGACCTAAAACATGTAATTGTAGTATGTTAACCACAGAAGATGGTAAAGGAGTAGGGCATACTAGAATAATGCATGCAAAAACTAAGACAGTCTATGCACAAGCATTAGCAATGGGTAAAGTAGGGGATCAACTGGGTCCTCCATGTTTATCCGTTATTTCCCAAGGTTCACCAAACGTAATGATCGGTCCTTAATTATGGCACTATACAGCACAACACAATCAGAAAAAGCAAAACCAAAAATGACAAGACAGGGTTCTTCTCAGAATACTAAGACGAGTGCAACCTCTCGTAATGGAGCTAAAAAGAAATATCGTGGTCAAGGTCGCTAAATAGTAGTTGTATATAATGAAATTGTGACATATCAAGCATTACCAGATGGATTATTCATTCAGAATAGTCCGATAGCTGGTCAGGGGATATTCACAAATAAACCTCTGGAAGTTGGAACAGAATTGGGTATTTCTCATATTATAGATGGGAAAGACATGTATAGAACACCTTTAGGTGGATTCATTAATCATAGTGATAATCCTAATTGTGAAAAATACAGACTTAATATGAAGTATTATGTAAGAGTGATAAGATCTGTAGATCCGATGGAAGAGTTGACACTGAAATATACTTTTTATAGAGTCTAGTGGCACTAAAGACATTAACATCAAGAAATTTAAAGGTCTCTCGTAATTTTAAGGATTTGGCTAATTCATTTGCCAAGAATCCTGTTACGAAAGACCTTATTGTTTTGAAAGACGCTAATGCCATTAAGCAAGCCATGAAGAACTTGGTTTTAACTTCACCAGGTGAGAAGTTATTCCAATCAGACGTTGGTTCTAAAACTTATCAGTTGCTTTTTGAACCATTAGATCCTTTTACTGTTGATACACTAAAAGATGAGATAGTTCAAACTCTAAAGAATTTTGAACCAAGAATTGAGATCCTAACTGTAGATGTTACGGCTCTCTCTGATTATCATGAATTGAGGGTGGATGTTGATTATCGTATCATAGGGCAACCTCTAGTCCAAACAGTAGACTTCATTTTACAGCGAGCAGAATAAGATGCTACCTAATAATTTGACACAGATGGATTTTGATTCCATCAAAGCATCAATCAAAGATTATCTCAGAACTCGTTCAGAGTTTACAGATTATGACTTTGAAGGATCTACTTTATCATACCTTGTTGATGTTCTTGCATATAACACATATTATACAGCATTCAATGCTAACATGGCGGTCAATGAGACCTTCCTGTCATCGTCTACAATCAGGGATAACGTTGTAAGTATAGCGAAGGCACTAAACTATACTCCAAGGTCTTCTAGGGCAGCAAAAGCATGTGTTACGTTCAGTGTTCAGTCAGAATTATATAATGAAGCATATCCTCAGTATGTAAGTCTCAAAAAAGGTATTGTTGCCACTGGTGGTGCATATTCATTCAATGTTCTAGAGGATGTTAATGCTACTACTGATAATACAGGTAAAGCAACCTTTAGTAAGGTTGTAATGTACGAAGGAAGCATGTTGACATTCCAATATATCGTTTCATCCTTCAAAAAACAGAAATTTCTAATTCCTACTGATAAGGCAGATACAGATACACTCAGGATCACTGTAAAACCTAATGCTCAGTCAACTCAAGAAGACGTTTACGTCTTGGGTGCTGATGTAACTAGTATTCAAGCAGATTCTAGGGTTTACTTTTTAAGTGAAACTGAAGATCAGAGATATGAGGTCACTTTTGGTGATGGAGTCATTGGAAGGAAACTCCAAGATGGTGAAGTTATCAATCTATCATATATTAAGAGTAAAGAAGCAGCAGCAAATGATATTCAGACATTTGATTTTGTTGGAGAAATAGAAGACCAATATTCTAGAGCTATCAATGGTATAGATGGCGACTTAATGGTCAATGAAAGGTCTCAATTTGGAGATGCACCTGAATCTATTGAATCCATCAAATACACTGCTCCTAGGGACTATACTACCCAACTTAGGGCAGTTACTGCACAAGACTATGCTATAATTACTAAGAAAGTCTACTCAAATGCCCAAAGTGTCATTGCTTTTGGTGGAGATGAGCTAGTACCACCTGTTTATGGCAAGGTTTACATCGCAATTAAGACAAAAACGGGAAATTTACTGAATAATGCCACTAAATTAACAATTGCAAAGGATTTAAGGCAATATTCAATGGCATCTATTGAACCAGTCATTACTGACCCTGCATTCCTCTATGTTTCTACAAACTTGTTTGTTCTTTATGATCCAACTAAAACAAGTAAGAGTATTTCAGAATTACAGTCATTAGTACTTGGTGCAATTGAACAATTTGCTCAACAGGAAAATATTAATAACTTCGGATCAGCATTCTCATTATCTAAGTATCAAAAAGCGATTGGTTTAGCAGATAGTTCTATTGACTCTGCTACAACTCAAACTACACTAATGCGTTACATGCAGATGAATTCATCTACTGACGCTGTTGATACGTATTGTATTGACTTTGGACAACCACTATACGATTCTAATCCATCTAATGATAGTGGTGATAGTTCAACAGGTAATGATAGCGTTTGTTATAAGGAACCGATCCTTAAATCAGGACAATTCATAACTACCGACAAACCTGGTGTTATACAATATTTTGAAGATGATGGATTTGGTAATTTGAGAACTTATTATAACAGTGGATCTTCTAAGATCTATACTAATAACAGTGCAGGTAGTATAGATTACCTATCTGGTAAAGTATGCTTCGGTCCTGTTGCAATAACTAATCCTCCTGGTGGAGGCAATTTACCAGTTGTTAGTATTCCAGGTAACCCATCTGAAATTAGACCAGATACTCCTGGTACTATCTTAAGTATACCAACACCTGAAATTACAGTTGTACCGATTGGAACTCTTCCACCTAATACAATTCCCCTAAATAATCTTAACCCTGAGCAGTATGCAGAGATACCAACCACAGTAACACCTATCGCGATAGATAATACTGGGGATCTCAACAATATTGCGTGTTTCTGAGCCGAACCAATAATCAATGACAAGCACAATTAATAAGGTATCGCAGAACGTCCTTAATCAGTTGCCTGAGTTTATCAGATCTGATTATCCCGCTTTTGAAAAATTCCTACAATATTATTACAAAGGGCAGGAAAAAACTGGACAACCTCAAAATATAGTCAATGAATTCAGAGAATACCTGAACATTGACGAATTTGACTTTAATCTAATACAAAGTGAGACTTCTTTACTTGAAGAAGTTACCGCTACTAGTGATACTATAACTGTTGAGAGTGTTGATGATTTTGCTGAGACTAATGGTTCACTCTTAGTAAATGATGAAATTATATATTATGAAAGGGCAGACAAGTCACCTGAGATTTCACTAACTGATGGTGTTTCTTATGCTGAGTTTAGAGAAAAGTGGGTTGAACTACAAAACCCATATTTACAATTTAACGGTGTTAATAAAACTTTTTCATTATTATCTGAGGACAATCCAATTGCTCCTCCTTCAGACGATCATATTGTTGTAAGATTATTCGGTAAGTATCAGATTCCTGGTGTTGATTATACTGTTGCTGGTACTGATATAGTCTTTACAGAACCACCAAGATCACCTAACCCTTCAGATTCTGTTGAAGAAACTGCTGTTTTCTACCTAAAAGGGTTTTTACAAGACTCTATTAGGGTTCTTGACCCAATTAATAGCACATTTAACAGTTCAAACACAGAATTTAACTTAACTAGCGGTAATTTTAAGTATGTTCCTGTATTAACAGTATATTTGCAGGTAATTATTGGTGATAGACTGCTTATTCCATATATTGACTATTCTGTAGTAAATGATGGAACCAACGAGATTTTAAAACTTAAGAGTGCACCAGCATCTGATGATAGCGTTTATATTGGTTCAATTGAAGCACCCATTACTAGTTTTGGTACAGGAGCATCTGCTGTTGCCCAAATTACTAATGGAGCACTTTCTGGTATTAAGGTAAAAAGTGGTGGTAAAGATTATAGACTAACCAATCCTCCTGCTGTCACTGTTATTACAACTATTGGTGGTGGCGGTGCTGCTGCTGAATCACTTGTAAATGGTATTAAGAATCTAACATTACTTGATGGTGGTGCTGGATATAGTGATTTACAACCTCCTATTGTTGACATTCAGGTTCCAACTGCTGCTGGTGGTGAATCTGCTACTGCAAAGGCAACTGTTGTTAATGGTCATGTAACTGCTGTTGAGTTAGTTAACTCAGGTAGTAACTATACATTCACCCCTAGAATCGTCTTTAAGGATCCTGGTGGTGGAGTTCTAACTCAACCTACCCTTGATGCTAATAATGGTGTAGATCCTGATTCTATTACTGTTGCATCAGGTGGTGTAGGTTACACTGTTCCTCCTACTGTATATGTTGATGCTCCTACTGGTGCTGACCCTGTACAAGCAGAAATCAATGCTATAATCACTGATGGATCACTAACTGGGTTTAGTGTTGTTAATAGAGGTAGAGGTTATACATCTGCTCCTAGAATCGCTATTATTGATCCAGGTGCTGCTCAAATTCTTGATGTTACTGTTGACTCAACTGGAAGAGTTATTGATATTGAACTACTTTCTGGTGGATCTGGTTATGTTGACGTTCCATCTATCTACATTGTTGATAATAGGAAAGATAATTCAGGTGCATTCATAGGTGGTACTGGTGCAACTGCTGTTGCTTCCATATTTAACGGTCAAATCACTGATATTAACATTACCAATTTTGGTACTGGATATAGTATTGCTAATCCTCCAACAATTGTAATTCAGAGACCACCTTCTGCTACTGCATCTGCTGAAGTAGGATTTGGTGAAGTTACTGGATTTAAAGTTGTAGAACAAGGTACTGCTTATAATAAAGCACAATTTGTTGGTTGTGCTCGTGGTGTTTCTGGTCTTGTTGGATATGATAAGGATGGAAATGCTATATTTGAGAATCAGACATATCCAGCAGTTCATCCTGTCCTTACAAGTACTGTTAAGTGTCTAGATGGTGTCTTTATTGAGAAGATGCTTACTAAGTTTACAGAACAGTATCTTCCAGATATTCCTAAGATTGACCTTAGTACGATTAACATCAATACGGTCATTAAAAATATCAGGACGTTCTATTCTGCAAAAGGAACTCCTAAATCTATTGCATATTTGTTCAAGATCCTTTATGGTGAGGATGTAAGTGTATCTTACCCTAAAGAACAGATTGTTAAACCATCTGCTGCTACTTGGCAGGTAGATACTATTCTTCGTTGTGTTATTGTAGAAGGAGATGCTAATAATCTTGCTGATGGTTTAATTCAACAGTTCCCAGACAATGTAGACCCTTCTATTGGTACTGCATCTGCTCTGATTGAAAACTTTATATCAATTAAGACCTCAGAATTAGAAATTTTTGAAATTGTTCTCTCTGAAGAGACAATTGAAGGTCAATTCACAATTCCATATAAGACAAAACTTGCTGAAGGCATTAGTTCAACTGATAGTGTTATTACAGTTGACTCTACTATTGGTTGGCCAGAGAGAAACGGTGAAGTTTTAATTGGAACAGAATTAATACGTTATAAAGAGAAATCACTTAACCAGTTCATTGAGTGTACTCGTTCTGTTAATGGAATTACAGAAGATTGGGATTCTGCTACAGAAGTAACTTCTAATTTCTACGTTTATGTCAATTATAACCAAACTACTCAAATTACTATTAAGGTAGTTGGTATTGTTAAGGCAGAAAACACCACATTAACTAATGATGGTAGTTATTATCTACCTGGAGACAAATTAACAGTTTCTAAGTTGGGTGCTACTGAAGATGCAAAATTACTTGATACTTGGAACTATAACGTTAAGAAATTAGTCTCTGTTACTGGAATAACCTTTGGTGGACTTAATAATCAGACTGCAACAGTAACATGTAGTAATAATCATGGTCTTTTGGTTGGAGATCAGGTAACCATCTATGGTGCAAACCCAATTCTTTATAATGGAACTTATTTTGTTCAGTCTAGGGAATCTGCAACTGTATTCAAGTATGAGTTAGCACAACCAGGGTCTACAATCCCTCAAGGTAATATTCTAATCTCTGTTGACCTTAACAGAGGTAAATCTGACGTACAATCTATTAACAATGTTATTAGCATCTATACTACTAACATTCAGAACACATTCTTCAATGATGAGTACGTTTATGTTGCTGCATCAGGTATTCCTAACTATAAGATCGGACCTTTTGCTGGACAAGCACTAATTCCAGGAAACCAGCGTAAATTACTTCGTTTCCCAAGAAATGCTCAAACAATTTCAACAAAAGACGAAATTGTACCAGGAGCAATTGGTGGATGGGTAAATGGTGTTTCTGCATGGTCTTACAAGTCTTCTTTAAAGAAAATCTTTGGTAAAATCACTGGAATCAGTATTGATAATGCTGGATCTGAATATGATGCTGGTGCACCTCCAAATCTAACACTTTCTGGTGGTGGAGGTAGTGGTGCAGCTGCAGCTGTAGTTGTCAACGGTTCTATTACTGCAATTGATGTAAGTTCTTCTGGATCTGGTTATACTGAACCTCCTCTAGTTTCTATTGTTGGTGGAGGCGGATCTGGAGCATCTGCAACTGCTGTGGTAGTTAATCAAGCAGTTTCAAGAGTTTTAATCATTGATGGTGGTACTGGATATACATCTAAACCTGAAATCACTATTGTTGGTGGTGGTGGAGCAGGTGCTGTTGCTGAAGCATCAGTCAGAGGTCCTATCAAGAATGTCAATATTACTAGTGAAGGTACTGAATATACATCATCACCTACTGTTACTTTAAGTTCTGGTACTGGTGCTCAGGCACAAGCAATCGTTAATAATGGAAGAATCATCTCTATTGCTGTTATTAATGCTGGTAATGGATATACAACACCTCCTACTGTAGAAATCTATGGTGATGGATTTGGTGCTGTTGCAAAAGCAGTTATTGATACTGATGGTGAAAATGCTGGTCGTGTTACTAGTATTACCATTAATAACCGTGGTATTAACTATACATCTGGTACTACAGTAATTGTTCTGAGTTCTGTTGGTAAAGACGCTAAGTTTACTGCTAGTGTTCAGGATTGGACTTATAACCTTGCTCCTATCACCTCATTAGACTCTGCTCAAGGTTCTGTATTCTCTGGATTGAATAACCAGTATGGTGGTGAATATGCTCACCTTACTAACCCTAAGAGACTTAGATATGTTCTTGGAGATAACCTTCTTGAAGATGACCAAGGGAATTTAACTGAAGCAACTTCAAATATTGAACACTCACCTATTTTAGGTTGGGCGTTTGATGGAAACCCAATATACGGTCCTTATGGGTATGGTGATCCTACTGATCAGTCATCTAATGTACGTCGTCTAGAACCCAGTTATAGTCTGGCATCTGAGTTAGTATATAACGTAGCAACTAACCCAAATCCTGTTAGAACAGGAGGTCCTTTGATTTCTGATGATGTTGCTGGAACATATACTGAAGATTACGTTTATAATTTCGGTGTTGGTGATCTAGACCGTTATAATGGTCGTTTTGGTAAAACTCCTGATTTCCCAGAAGGTGTATATGGATACTTCATTACTATTGATGCTACTGAGCAAGGTAATCCAGTATTCCCATACATCATCGGTCCTAGTTTCAACTCTAGTGTAGATCAGTGGAACCTTTCAGCAAGTGCTACACAGGTTAATATACCAACTGGTGTTATTCGTTTTAGAGATCCATATGAGAATGTTGATATTGATGTTGAACGTACACCTAACGCAACTGCTGACTTATTAACTACAGAAGATGGTTTAGAGTTAACATTTGATCCAATTTGGGAAGATGCTGATGGTGACCAAGTAATTGATACTGATTATCAGCAAGGTGGAGTAAGATTAGCAACTCGTGCTGATGATAGAGTCTTTAGAATTACTTTTGACCAGAATCAGATTCCAATGGTAGAGGGTGATATCTATGAAGTACCTCAATATGTAACTACAAATGCTTCTAATGCTCCTAGCACAGGTGCTATCAATGTTCAGGTTCTATACAATGGTATTACAGCTAGTACTATTCTTGTAAGAGTAATTTCTACAGAGAAGTTTGCTAAGGCGTTTGATGGAACATTTGACCAATATATTGGATTAGATTTTGCTAAAGAAGGTGCAGGAACCGCTAATATCACTGATATTGAATATATTGGATTCCGTGCAACTTATGAACTTTCAACAACTCAAGCTGAAGAACTTGCAGATGTTGGATCTTTACTTGAAGAGAACAAGTTAGAACTCTTTGACTACTTCCCTAAAGTTAGATTTGACTCTAAGGTTGATATTGAAGTTGAAACAACTACTAAATTTGAAGATGCTTCTGTTTCAGGATTCGTTGTTGAGAACTCAGGTAATAACTATCAGGTTAATGACCGTTTGATATTTGATGATACAGATACTGAAGGTTATGGAATATCTGCTGTTGTTAGAACAATTGAAGGTAAATCAGTCAATTCTTACAATTATGAATTAATAGATGATGTACCTCACGGTGTTATAGAATGTACAGAACCACATGACCTATTAAATGGTGATAGAGTACTTGTTAACTATACTCCAGATATTGCAAGTGAAATTGAGACTTATAAGGTTAAAATTGTTGATGGTATTGAACAAATCAATGTAACTCAAATAGGTACTGGATATAATGATGATGTTCCTATTTCAGTTGAAATTGATGGTGTTGGACAACATGCTTCTATTACCCCAATAATTGACACTGGTAATGGTACTGTATCAGAATTTAATATTGTTAGATCTGGTAATGGATTTACTACTGCTCCAAAACTTATAATTTCACATCCTCAGTCATTTAAAAAGGCAGAGTACTTCCTTAACAATACAAACAATCTTAAAGACACTACTATAAATTGTATCTTTACAGATAACAATACTAAAGATTACTACGTTGCTGGTAACACTTTAGATCAGTTTAACAATAGAATTGGTTTTGTTACTAAGTATTCTCAATCTGGAGATAAGATTTGGTCAAAAACTGCTAGATCTAATCAACCAAGTGGTCAAGATACTTATTGTGATTTCTCTGCGATATATGTTGATATTAATAGTACAACTCAAGATGTATATGTAACTGGTACCACAAAACCAAATTCACTCAATATTAACTACAACCCTGATATTGTTTTAATGAAGTTCAACCAGTCTGGTGGTGGTGCTAATGTTGGAATTCAATATCAGAAAGAACTTGCTGGTATTTCAGGTTCTACTCGTGAAGATGTCGTAACTTCTATTACAAGAGTTGGTGATAATAAGTTCTGTATTGGTGGTTATACTAATACTAACAGTTCTAATCCATATGATGCTTTCTTAGTTGTATTCAATGAAAACCTTATTATACAGCAAAAGAGAAAGATTTCAACTACTGATTCTTCTGAGAAAGTAACAGATCTTAGGTATAATCCAGACACTAATAAATTCTATGCTCTTTTAGAAGTTGCACCTTCTACAACTTCTTCTGCTAAGTCATTTGCTATTGCTGAATGTGAAGCACAGCAGTTTATGCTTTCTGTAAGTGCAGTTGTGAACTTTGGTACTACTGGATTCTCTGTTTGGGATCCTAAGTTTGATATTGATGAATTCGGTGATTTCTATATTTCTGGTACTGCATATTCTGGTTCTAACTCCAATTCAGTATTTGTTGGTAAGATCTCTGGTATTGGAACTACAAATACAATTGTTTGGGCAAAACGTTGGGTTCCTACTGGAAGTGTAAGTTGGAGAAACCTTAAAGTTATTGGTGGTAATGTTGATGTATTTGGTGAGTATAATCTTGGTTATAACTACGAAGTTAATGAATCTACAACTACATTTGATGCTTATCGTAAGCAAAGTGAAGTAAGTAAGGTTAAGTATGATGGAACAGTCCTTTCTACTAATGTAATCAAGTTTACTAGAAATATCACTGGATTTGAAATCAATGATATGCTTTCTGATGCATCAGGTGACCCAATTGTTGTTGGTAGAGCATATCGTAATGAAGTTATTGGTATGTTCAACTTTGAACAGACTGCCGAGACTGAACCTGTAGATACTACAAGTAATATCACTTATAGAAACCTTATTGGAGATTACTATAAAGGTTCTAATGTTATTCCTGGTGCACCTAATGGTAAGGGTAGTACAACTGGTTTAATGATTGATGCTTGGGATGGCAGTGCTTGGTCAGATACTCATTTTGAAATAGAACCAGGTAATTCTAGTGGAATATATGGATACAAAGATTCCTTTGATCCTAATGGTAATTTTACTTTAGAAGCATTCTTCTCAGTTGATGAATCTAACGATCAGCAAGATACTAGATTAGCAACTGTTGGTGGTACACATCACACACTATTCGGTATTGGTGAAGGTAACAGTCCAGGTGTAACTGTTATGTTAAATCGTAGTACTAAAGCAATTGATTGGTATGCTTCTGCTACTACTCAAAGAACTGCTGGTGCTATATCTACTGTTAACAACATAATCATTAATAACGTTGGTTATGTTCATATTGCTTTAACAAAGAATGGTAATGTTTACAAGTTATATGCTAATGGAGTTGAAGTATCTACTGGAACTATATCATTAGTATTCCCAGATACTGCTAAGATCTACTTGGGTAACTCACCTAACTGGACTGGTGCTGCTACTGGATTTGCTGCTAACACTCAAGGTTCATATAATGTTGATGGATTTAGAATTACTGACCGTGTAAGACAGATTAATGTTCCATCTACAACTGCTGATTTCAACACTTATCTACAGAAATATCATTATGCTAATGATTGTGGTTTAATTATTAAGACTGATAAGAATGTTGATAGTACTCGTCAAGGTGACTTTATTGGAACTAATACTAATTGGCACTTCAATACTGCTTCATACACTTATGGTAATGTAGTAGATCAGGTATGTACTCCTCTTACATTACAACTTGCAAGTGAAGGTTTACAAGTACTTGACTATAATGATGCTAACTCAACATTAACAATTGATAGTGAAACTATAACATCTACAACAGATGTTTGGTCAACTAGAACTGCTACTATACCTGCTATTGGTGGTAGAAAAGTTAAGGCAACTACAACTACTTACGGTAAGTTCTATATTCAAACAGTAGATACTACAGTTGCAGATAATATTCTCAAATTTACATTTAATCAAGCAGCAACTTATAATGTTGGATCTATACTTTCACAAGTTAATGCTGCTGGTCAAACTTTAGGTACTGCAAGGATTGTTGATAAAGATTCAACTGGAATATATGTTGCTCAATATGGTAGTGCAACTGATTGGCAAGGTTGGGAAGATACTGGAGAAATTACCACAAATGGTGGAGAAATAAACGAGATCCCATCACAAACCTTTGCTAACCAAGATTTTGATGCTACTGCTGGACAGGGTGTGTTTATATTCAATATACCTGCTGGTGTATCTGCTAGATTTAAAACTTACAATATTAATGATTATACTGTAAGAATTGATGCTACTGCTCCTGCTGGATCACCATATATTGTAGGAAGTGTTATTACACCTACTTCTGATCAGATAAGTTATAATGCTGATAGAACTACCTTAACAGTTGGTCTTTCACCTAATCAATTAACTGCTGTAACTCAGATTACTCTAATTACTAACCTTGAAAAGGTAGTTATATTAGATGATGCTGTTAATACTGAAAAGATTTTCTATAAGACTGCTGAAGCACATCGTCTTGCTGTAAATGATAATGTCTTTATTGCTGGTAATGATAATGAAGAATTTAATGGATCATTCAATGTAATTAACGTTTTAAACACTAGAGAGTATATTGTAGGATTGAGAGCTGCTGCTACTACCCTACCTAATGCTGTTGCTAGTACTATTGATGTATATGCCAAGCATCCTGTGCTTAAGATGTACTATCAGCACAAGTATAAGTTCTTACTTGAAGATGCTTCTTTACAAGGATATTATATGTCCTTCTCTAAGGATAACCTATTCAAGTTAGAATACTCATTTAACTCAATTACTCGTGTTGGAACACCAGGTTTCAGAGTTGGAAATGATCCTGCACCTTATGTTCAGATTTCTATTGGTAATGACGTAACAAACATTTCATACTACTTTGACCCATCAAGGACTGGTGCTACATCTCCAGTTGATGCTGGTACATATATGGACGTTGTAACTACTCCATATAACGGTAACTTTGTTATTAACCGTCTTGCTGGTGCTACAATTACCACTGGTGCAACAATATTCAAGTTCCCATTAACTTCTGAACCAGAAGGTTCTGCTCAAGCAAGTAGAGTAACATATACTACATTCTCTGAGAAAGCAGTTGGTTCTATTGGAGATATTCGTCTTGTAAATGGTGGTGGATTCTATAAGAAGTTACCTGTTGTTTCAAGTATTGAATCTAATCGTAAGATTGAAAGAGTTGCAATTACTGAACCAGGTACTGAATATGCTGTAGGAGAATATACTGGAGTACCTATTACTGGTGATGGAGAAGGTGGTAAGATTAACATCACTGTTGCTGATGGTACTGATGATGAGGGTAACAGCATTCCAGGTCAGATTGCTGAGGTAGTTGTTACTGATCCAGGTAAGAATTATACTACTGCACTAATTGATATTGAGTCTATCACTGGTATTTTAGGTTCAGGTCTTGCTGGTTCAGGTGCAGAATTGACTGTTGTTATTCCTCCAAATGGAACTGGTGCATCTATCTTTGTTAAAGCAGATAAGATTGGTAAAATCAAGAAACTTAAGAACAATAACTTTGGTTTTGACTACACTCATGACTATACATTACGTCCTGAAATTACATTCCCAGTCAACGTTCAGTTAACAAGTACAAACATACTAGACAGTATTACTGTTACAGATCCAGGTTCTGGATATGCTACACCTCCTGCTGTTATTGTTAGCGGTGGTGGCGGTACAGGAGCAACTGCTGAAGCATCAATTAAGAACGGACGTATTGATAATATTGAAGTTAAGGATCCAGGTGCAGGTTATTCATCTGAACCTTCAGTAACATTGAAGTCATCCTTTAACTATGTTGTTAACCTTGACCTTGCTTTACTACAGTTCTCATTCCCACATGGTATTACTAACGGTGCTGCTGTTACAGTATTAGCACAAGATGATGGTAGTGGAGATGATCCAGAACTACCAATCTCATCTTTTGGTAGATTGAATAGTGCTAACACTTACTATGCCATCTCTGGTGCTGCAAACTCTCTAGAGGATGATCAATTACGTTTAGCAATTACTGCTGATAACGCTGCTATTGGTGATTATATCACATATACTAACACTGGTAGTGGTAGACAGTTATTATTAACAGATTCATTTGGTGGTTCTGCTACTGCAAACGTTGTTACTGGTCGTTTCCTTGCTGGTGAATTAGTTTATCAGGGTGAGTCACAAGACATTGCGACTGCTGTAGGTTATGTTTCTGAGAATGATGGTTGGCAAATCGGACCTAGAATTCTTAAGATTGTTGATTACACTGGAGATTTTGTTGCTGGTCAGATAGTTACTGGTACAATATCTAAAGCATCTGGTACAATTGACAACTTAGCGATTGCTAAGGGTGTTCTAGAAGTTGGTGCTATCACTACAACTCCAGGTAGATTCGTTGATGATGTAGGTAAACCTTCAGAAATCATTCAGAAGATTCAAGACTCTTACTTCTATCAGGACTTCTCCTATAGTGTTAAGGCTCCTGTGTCTATATCTGACTGGAGAGATATCCTTATTACTAACGTTCACCCTGCTGGATTCAAAGTATTTGGTGAATTGGGATTAGTTGAAAAGTCAACTATTGAGAACAAAGAGACTGCATTTGAACTTACTAAGTCAGTTAACCTTGCAGATTCAGCAATTGTTCCTAATCTACAGAATTTCACTTTAGTTGAACCAGTCTATCAAGAATTTGATAACACTGAGGTTCGTTTCAGACAGAAAGATTTGACTTCTTCCGAGCAGATTCTAACTTCTACTGTTCAGAAGATTAATGATATTTCAGATCAGTTTGATGGTGAGGCAATCTCATTCCCATTAACTGTTCAAAACTTAGATCAAGATGGTAGTGTTGTAACTCAACCTGTTATTGCTGCTGCTAATCAACTCTTAATCAGTTTAAATGGTATTGTTCAGGCACCTGGTGAAGCATTTACTGTTCAGGGATCAAACATTGTATTCGTTTCTCCACCTCAACCACCTGCTGCTGTACAATATGCAAATGCTACATTAGAATTCAAATCTCTAATTAGATTGAACTTAACTTCAGTTTCTGGTATTTTCCCTCAAGAAGGTAATACTATTAGAGGTGTACAGAGTGATGTTGAGGCAATCGTTGTTACTACTGGATTAACAAGTATTGATTGTTATTATAAAACTACTGCTGATGCAAATACAGGATTCCAAGTAGATGATGCTTCAACTCCTCTTGTAAATGAAGGAGAAATTATCAACTTTACTGGTACTGGATTTACTGCAAATCTTGAGAGTATTACTGCTTTAGATGTTAATCAGATATTTGAATTTAAAGAGAACGTTCTTAACTTTAGAGGTGACTTTGCAAAGGTTGAAAAGATTAACCTTGAAGGTAATAATGGTTTAGTATTGACTACTATTCCTGGTGGTCTTTCTGCAAGTGGAAGCACATTTGATGTTGCTGATGCATATCAACTTTCAAGACTTAATATTGCTTCTGGTGGTACAGGATATACTACACAAGATAACTTACCTACTACTGGTGGAAATGGTACTGGATTAACACTTGATATTGTTGCATCTGGAACTGGTGTTATTACTAGCATCAAAACAAATGCTAAAGGTAGTGGTTATAATATTGGAGATTCAGTTACAGTAACTACTGGTGACGGTCAAGCAACTATACAAATATTAGCAGATACAACAGGAACATTCCAAGTTGATGCTGAAAGATTTACTATTTCAAGTATTACTAATAATACAGTTATTGCTAATCGTGGTACTGATGGAACTGCTGTTGTTGGTCACGTTACTGGTAGTAATGTATTTGGAACCAGTGTTGAAGTTGGTGATACACTATTATTAAGTAAAACTGCTGGTACTTATCAGTCAACTCCTGGTCTATTTGATATTATCATTGGTGATGTAATTACTGGTCAGAAGAGTGGAGTTGTTGCTGAAGTTGTTGGTATTGCTGCATATAGAGATCCAGTAACTAATGAGCAAAATAACAGAGTTGTTATTTCAGAAGGTTCTTCTTTCCAAGGTTTAGTATTCAACAGAATTACAAACGTTAACTTCCAGAACGTTATTCTTGATAATATTTCTCAGACTCAATTACAATTAAATGATATTGTTAATAGTGCAACTGAGATGAACAGTAAGTTCCCTAATTCTGAAGTTGTAAGTAGTCTAATTCTTGAGCATAATAATATAAGTGGCACTTTCCAAGTTGATGAAGAAATACGTAATCATATTATCAACTACTCTAACATAGCTGGTGATCTAATTGACGGTGAAACAGTTCGTTTATATAAACTTGCTTATGGTGAACCTACTAACCGTGCTGATGGTTTGATTCTAGCTGGAGATATTATCCGTAGTGAAAATGCTACTGCTCAAGTTATTGGTACTAACTATGCTCTTGGATTTGCATATCTAGGTAAGGTTGCTAGAGCAAGTGTATTATTACATACACCTATTGCTCAGAATGGTGCTATTATTGCTACCTTACAGAAGAAGTATGGTACTGGTTCACTATTCTTGAATGGTACTGCTTATGCTTCTATACCAACTGCAACAGACTTTGGATTTGGAACTACAGATTGGACTATTGAATGTTACATCTATGCTTCTAGTGTAACTGGTACTCAACACATATTTGACTTTAGAACAACTGCTAGTGAACTTTCTCCAGTATTACGTATTGATGGTACTGGAATGGAGTTCCATGTAAATGGTTCAGATGTAATTACTGGTGGTACTATCACTCAGAATACATGGCATCATGTTGCAGTTTCTAAATCTGGTAGTACTACTAAGATGTTCCTAGATGGAACTCAAGTAGGTTCTAATTATACTGATAATAATAACTACGGAACTACAAAACCAATTAAGATTGGTGCTGATCATAATGCTGGAAATGCTTTCAGTGGATATATTGATGAAGTTAGAGTTTCTATTAATGCGAGATATACTGCTACATTTACTCCATCTGCATATATGTTCCAAGGAGATGCTAATACAGTTCTTCTAATTCACTTTGATGGTGCTAACTTATCTACTACATTCAGAGATTGGTCTGGTGCTGCTACATGGAATGATGGTGATAACTTCGTAACTGGTGATACTGGATTTAGATTCTTTGATGCTTCTTCAGAAATACTTAATAACGTTGAATTGATTGCTAATGAGGCAATATATCAGACAGATTTAAACTTCCCTAGACTTCATATTCCAGGTCCTGATGATGAAGTTGTTGTTGATTATGGAAAGGACTTATATGATGTTACTATTGCTAACTTAGATCTAATTGCTGCTGAAGCATATGATCGTATTAATCCTACACCTCCTCCTGCTACAGGTCCTACAGATTGTCGTGATGATGTAAAGGATGTTATTAGAAACATTGCATATAACGTAACTTACGGTTTCAATAACAAAACTTATGATGCTGCAAATCTATATGTAAATTCAGCTGCTCTTGATCATCTTAAAGGTAAAGAGAACTTCTCAATTCGTGTATTTAACGAAGCAAGAGATATTACTAAGAAAATTATTAATAACTCTCCAATTCCTCTTTATAATAGTTACAAACCAACTTCAGCTGATTACGATTCAACTTCTGGTCTTGTGACCATGAATATTGGTAAGAGACATAACTTTGCTGTTGATCCTGGTAGATCTAATGGTAGTGCTGTTATCAAAGCAAATTCACTTACATTTACTTGTAGTGCAGATGGTTATAAGTCTGAGCACTTATATCCTCGTCAACAGGATATGTCATATGCTCGTGAATTAGAAATTCTTGATGTTGGATTTACATCACATACTATTGATAATGCAACTTATGATCCTGAGACTGGAACTCTTAAAATATGGGTTGCTGGACATCAATTTGAAAATGGTGAAAAGGTACAGATCCAAACTAGTTCACTAACATTTAAGTGCGAACAAGATAATAATATAACTGACCATGCTTATCCTAGAGCATCAGATCCTTGGAATGGGCGTTGGTTGAAAATTTCTAATGCAACTCCTGATGGTTTTGAAGTACATGTAGGTAGTAGTCCAAGATATCTATTCACACCTACTGCTGGTTCATTTGATCCTAGCACAGGAGATATGACACTTAATATTGGTACTCATAATCTTCATAAAGGTCAACCAGTTAAGATTGCTACTAAGTCATTAATTTGGACTTGTGGTTTAGATAGTAATGCTACTGAACATTCTTATCCTCGTGCAATTCTTGATAAGCATCAGGCAGCATCGGGTTCAACATACGTTGCTACCACTGGTGTTTTAGACATTACTACTACTGCTGTACACGGTATTAAAGTAGGAGATTGGATCAAGTTTGATGAAGGTGCAATTACATTTACTTGCACAATGGATGGTGGTTCTGCTAATAAGGCGTATCCTCGTCAGACTGACCCAACATTCGGTAAGTGGTTACAAGTTGAATCTATTCCTAGTACAACAAGATTTACTGTTAATGTAGGTCAATCACCTATTAAGAACTTTACACCAACTGATGCTGATTATAATCCTACAACAGGTATCATGGAACTTACCATTGGTACTCATGGACTTGCTGTTGGTGATGCAATTAAACTTGCTCAAGATTCATTAACCTTTACTTGTGATTATAATAACAATAATCATGTAACAACTAAGACTTATCCTAGAAGTAATGGTAATGATAGTGCTACTTACAACACTTCAATTGAAGTTACTGCAATTGGCAATGCTGTTCTAACACCTACATTTGCTGCCTACGATCCAAATACAGGATATGTTACTTTAACTATTAAGGGTCATCCAATTAAGAATGGTGATTATATTAAGATTGCTGATGATGCATTAGAATTTACTTGTGAAAAAGACAATCATAATACATTACACACATATCCTAGATCAACTGATGAAGCAAGTGGTAAGTGGATAACTGCATTTAATGTAACTGATGACACATTTGATGTTCAGATTTTACCTGCTATACCTTCTACTAACGTAACAGAGCATTGGTTTACAAAAGCAACTGCCAATTCTGTACAGGTTAAGGATGCAACTATTAGTATGCAGGTTCTTCCATCTGCTCCTTCAACAGATCAGACAGAGCATAGATTCGTTTCTGCTTCTGCTAATGCTGTAATCACTGGTGGTGACTACACTCATACATTTGTTTCTGGTACTGCTAACGGTATCAAACAGAAGAGAGATAAGGCATACGATCAACCAGTTACAATTAAATACGAAGGAACACCATTTAGTGCTTCTTCAGGTTCTACTGCTTATGATCCTGCCACAGGTATTCTAACTCTTGGTGTTAGTGGACATGATCTACAAGTTGGTGATTATATTAAGATTGCTGATGAATCATTAACATTCACATGTACTTTGGATAGTGGTGCAACTACTCATCCATATCCACGTCCATCTGATCCTGCAAGTGATACATGGTTACGTGTTGATGCTATACAGACAAATACTTTTGATGTTAACGTTGGAATATCTTCCGATTTATCAACTCATACTTGTACTGCTACAGTAAACAATGGTTTAGTTAAGAGAGACAATACAATTACTATTAATGTTGGAACATCTTCTAACACTACATCTCATACATTTGTCAGAGCAAATACTGGTGCTATTCAAACAGGAACAGGAGAACCAGTTGAAGGATATGGTGTTATAGGTTCAACATACGTACCTGCAACTGGAGTACTAGAACTTAATGTTGGTAAGAATAACTTCTCTGTTGGTGAGATGGTTAAGATTGCAAACAACTCTCTAACATTTGTTTGTGATCATAATAGTGACAATTATATTACAACTAAAACTTACCCAAGAACAACTGATCCAGTTTACGACAAATATGTTGAGATTACTGATCTTGGAACTTCTGCTAAGACAGCAACTAGTGCAACTTATATTCCTACAACAGGTCTATTAACACTAACAGTTGCAGAGCATGGATTTGTAGAGGGAGACGAGATTAGAATTGTAGATGGTTCTTTAGTATTCTCTCCAACTTTACCTGCCTCAGATGAGAATTGGTTGTTAGTTACAGTAATTGATGCTGATACTTTCAAGGTTAATTATGGTGTATCTGGTAACACTGGAACTCATTCATTCTCAAGTGCTGTTGCTAATGGTATTCAGTATAAGAGTGGTATTATTAAGATCAATGCTTTACAGGGTACTTCACCAACTAATACAAGTACTCATCAGTTTGTTAACGCTAATGATAAGTTTACTCCAACTGACGCAGAGTATGAACCAACTACAGGTTGGATGAAACTAACTCTTGCTAATCATGGATTTGCAAATGGAGAAATGGTTAAGATTGCTGATGCTGGCATAACCTTTACTTGTGCTCTTGATAACGATAGAACTACTCATTCATATCCTAGAGCAACAGATCCATTTAGCGGTAAGTGGATGAGAGTTGCTAATGTAACTACAAATACTTTTGATGTTAACGTTGGTATAACATCTAATGAAACACTTCACACCTTTAGTAGTGCATCATTCAATGCTTTAACAAGAGCAGTTGTATACAATGGTGGTGCTTATATTCATGAATTTATAAGTGCTGTTCCTCATGGATTACTAGCACAAGATGGTGACATTACACTTAACGTTGGTGCATCTCCAAATATCGGACACGATGTAACTGCTGCAACTTATACAGCAACTACAGGTGACATGACATTGAATATTGGTTCTCACAACTTGAACGTTGGTAACACCATTAAGATCAATGATGATTCATTGACTTTCCAATGTGATATGGATAGTCAGACAGTTAACAAGACATATCCTAGAGCGACAGATCCAGTTCATGATACAACTATTCCAATCACTGCTATTGGTCAAACTCAACATTCAGTAACTGCTGGTACTCACTTATTTGTTTCTGCACTTAGTGGTGGTATTAGAGATGCTGATAACGCAGCAAATACTTATACTGTAAGTGGTGCAGTTTATACTGCTGAAACTGGTAACCTAGTATTAACTATTGCTGCTGATGGCACTGACTCACTTGCTGCTAGTGACTTCATTAATATGAAGATAAGTTCACTAACTTTAACTTGTGATTTAGATGCTCATGGATCTAATCATGCTTATCCAAGAGCAACTGATCCAATCTTTACTACATTAGGAACAGGAACTTCAGATGCTACTTGGAGTAGAACTATTCCAATTACAAAGTCTGGAAATGACATTACACTTAACGTTGGTATCAGTACTGCTGGTACTCAATATAATCCTACTACTGGTAACCTCAAACTCTATGTTAACAGTCACGGATTTAGTGGTACTACTAACCTAACTGCTGCTTCAGGATCTACATATAATCCTGCAACTGGTGAACTAGCTGTTACTACTTCAGGTTCACATAGTCTTGCTAATGGAGACAAGATTAGATTTGATGAAGGTGCTATTACCTTCCAGTGTGCAATGGATAGTAATGCTACTAACCATCCATATCCACGTAAGACTGATCCTATATTTGGTAAGTGGTTAGATGTTACTGTTGATAGTTCTTCAATATTCAAAGTTAACGTTGGTAAGTCACCTCTTAAAACATATCATGTTGCTCACGCTGATTATAATCATACTACTGGTAAATTAGAACTTGTTCTTGGTAACCATAAACTTAAAGCTGGTTCTAGTGTTAAGTTAGAAAAAGAATCTCTAACATTTACATGTAGTCAAGATGGTTATGCAACAGAGCATAAGTATCCAAGAACTACAGATCCTGCTTATAATGTACCATTAAAGATTGTTGGTGTAACTCCAACTTCTATTACTCTTGATGTAAATGTTGGATCAGGTGGTAATCAATATCCTCATAAATTTGTACCTGCTCCTGGTTTAACACCAACTGCTGCAACTTATAATGGTGGTACTGGTGTTCTTCAAATGACTATTACTGGTCATGGACTTACTGCAACAAGTAAGATTAAGATTGCTGAAGAATCACTCAAGTTTACTTGTGATATGGATCATCATGAGACAGTTCACAATTATCCTCGTAGTACAGATCCAATTTACGAAGAGTGGTTAGATGTTACTGTTGTAGATGCTAATACAATTACTGTTCCTGTTGGTACAACACCTCTTGTCAATCATGACGTAACTGATGCTAATTACAATCCAAATGACGGAACTATGGTTCTTACAATTGGAGCTCATAGTCTTAAGAAAGGACAAGGTATTAAGATTGGACAAGATAAGTTAACCTTCAGGTGTAAGCAAGATGCTACAGCATCAGAACCAGATGGTGCAACTTTACACCCTTATCCTAGAAATATTATTGACACTGAAACAGTTAATACTGCATCATATGATCCTGCTACAGGACAGTTACAGTTGACTGTTCCTCTTCATGGATTCAGCTATGGAGATAAGATACAACTTGTAGATGATTCATTAACATTCAGATGTGCTAAGGATGGTAATACTACTGATCATACCTATCCTAGATCTTCTGACCCAATTAGCGGTAAGTGGTTACCAATCTTTGATGTAACTTCAACTACCTTTAAAATCAACGTTCTAGATTCTGCACCTTCTACAAACCCAGATACACACATCTTCCAGTCTGCTACTAATAACGGTGTTAGAATTCAGAGAGACCCATATTATGATAGAACAATTTACATTGATGATGTAACTCGTACTACTATTACACTTAACGTTGGTATTTCTTCTAACGTTTCTGATCACACATGGGCAGGTGGAACTTCATCTAACGCTATTACAAGTGGCGGTAACTACACTCATACATTCTATGCTGCTGTAGATAATAGTATTAAGACTTCTGTTGTTACAACTGGTGGTAATTATACACATGTATTCCAATCAGGTGCATCTAACGGAATTAAAGTTGCTGGTGATCTAGTCAGACTTGATACTGATTCATTGAAGTTTATCTGTAAGAAAGATGACAACAATTCATATCATACTTACCCAAGAGCTTCAGATCCAGCTAACAGTCAGTGGATTCCAGTTGAAAATCCAACAACTCATACATTTGATATTCAAATTGGTACATCACCTGATACATCAACTCATAGCTTCATCTCTGGTGTTGTTAATGGTCTTAAGAAACAGAATGGTGAAATTACAGTTAATGTTGGAACATCACCTCAAGTTTTATATGATGTTAATGGTGCAACTTACAACTTCACCTCTGGTGATCTAGTACTTAATATTGGTGCTCATGATTTACTTGCAGGTCAGAATATTAAACTTGCTAATGAATCATTAACATTCCAGTGTACTTACGGTGGTTCTCCTCAACAGGTTGCTTATCCTCGTGCATCAGGTTCTGGTTATGTTGGTGGTACACCAGCTGGTGCTGATTATGCATACAATAGATCTATGCCAATTGCTAGTGTTGGTGAAAATAGTAAGACTGTAGAAGCTGCAACTTATACCGCAACTACTGGAATACTAAGAATTAGTATTGTAAATCATGGTTTATCTGACAGTAGTAAGGTAAGAATTTTAGATGGAACATTATCATTTACATGTTCTAAAGATTTCCATATGAGTCTTCACCCTTATCCTAGAGGAAATGATCCTATTAGTAATAAGTGGATGCCAATTAGTAATGTAACTGATAACACATTTGATATTGATGTTGGTACAACTACTCTTGGAGATTATGAGCATATATTTGTAAGTGCATCAACTGATGGACTTAAAGTACAAAATGGTCAGATTACAATTGATGTTCAAGCAATTACTTCTGTAGGTTCACCTACTGCTCATACATTTATTGGTGCAACTGCTGGTGCTCTTATTACTGGTGGTAACTACACTCATACATTCCAGAGTGCACTTGCTGGTGCTGTTAGAACAGGTACTGGATATATTAATAGATTCGTATCTGCTGAAGAGAATTCAATTACTTCTCATGGATTAACTCAGACAACTAATTCTAATATCCCATTCATCTATGGTGGATATCCTAAAGCGAATAGAAGAATAGATGAATTGATGTCTATTGTTACTGATACTCTACTTGATCCAGGTGCAACTAGACCAATTGATTATCCTAATTCTGTTGGATTCATCACAAGAACTCATCCAACGTTCTCTAAGTGTGTTAGAGACGCTAAAGAGTGGGTTAAGGGTGTCACATACGATTTACGTAACGCAGGAAATAGTAAGTCTTGGGATACTGCTGCATACTATGTTGATCGTTCAGATCCATCTAACATAACTATAACTCATATTTCTGGTGAAGAAGGTGAGACAATATATGCTATTGGATTAGTTCGCGACTTTATGATTAACATAATGCGTGGAGATGCTATCACAATTACTGGAGATCATGGTTATACTCAGGTAATTGATGGTACTATTACTACTGACCCATTCCAGACTCCATACTGTCAAGACGTTGCAGATGCAATTACACTTTATACTGATATTATATCTTCCACAATTGAAGCTGGAACTGCATTAGAACCAACTGATTATCTTGGTAGTATAACCAGAACTGCTCCTACTAACGAAACTGCTGCTGGTATTGTTGACGGTGTTGTTACAACTGAGTGGACTGCCGATAAGGAATTCCCAGATGATGATTTATTTGTAAGTAATAGAATCAATGCAAGTTCTCAAGATAGATTTAAAGATGCTGCTGATTTGATCCGTGCTAATGCAACTGTTATTGTTGATGAGGCAGCAGGTGATATGCTTGCTCGTTATCCTGATCTTGTACAGGATATGCCTAGAAACGTTGGTGGTGGATCTACTCTAGGAACCTTACGTTGTAAGACTGACTTAGGATTAATTCTTGATGCAATTGCTGAAGATATAGAGTACGGTGGAAATGCTAAGAGTGTTCAGGCATTGAAATTCTATCTTGGTGCTAACGGTGAAATTCTTCATATTAGACTTCAACTTCTACAATCACTTTACACTCATGAGCGTCTAGCATTCTATGCGAAGGCAGCTATTGATGGTACTTTAGTAACTGTACATTCTAATGCTGTTGTCATTCCTCCTGCTGGCATTACAAATGATGCTGGTGGTTGTGCAAATGTTAAAACTGCTATTGATACTTTAGTAAGTCTAATAAATTCTACTCTTTCACCAACTGGTAACAGATTTGCTGATGCTGGTGATTTAATGCTCTTTAATAAAAACTACATTGCTATTGAAGCAGTTGGTTTAATGCAAGAAGAGTTTAGTTATACTAATACTGGTGGATCTGTAGTTCAGACATTTGAATATCCAGGTGGACAGAATGATGGTAAGTCAACATGTGAAAGAGACATGAAACTCATTGTTGATTCTATTGTTTCTGATCTATTAGTTGGTGGTAACTTTAGTACTGTAGAGGCTGCTAAACAATATCTTGATACTGCTAATTCTATTGTTCAGGTTGAAGATCAACTTGCTCAAACTTCTCAAGCAATTGAGAATGTAGGTATGCTTTGTAAGAAAGCAATTAACAACTTACTTCAAAGTACTGGTGATGGTCAGATAAGTGGACATCATTATGTTGCAAGATTTGTTAACCAGCAAAACTATCCTGCTGTTAGAGATGAGACTATTACTGATTCTAATGATGATAGTATTTCTGGTGAGTATACATCTCAAGATTGTAAGAATGTTCAATCTGCTATTGATACATTAATCACTACGATTATTGAAGTACTAACTCCAGGCGGACATGCAGGTCGTGCTGCTACACTTCAGACTCTTATTGGTGATGAGTACTTTGAAGAAGAGATTAAAGCATCTACTCAAGCTGACTGGGGTCCTGTTTGGGATGTAGCAGATGAGGGAGCATTCTTAACTAAAGTAAAAGAAGATGCCATATATGATTTACTTTCAACTCCTGATTTAATTGCATCACCTTATAATGTTGATAATGCTGCATATACAGCAACATCTGGTGAGTTAGTTCTAACAATTCCTAACCATGGATTGACTCCTAGAACTCTTCATACTGTTACTGATGCTAATTATCTACCTGCACTTGGTACTATGGAATTGACCATATCTGGTCATGGATTTGTTGCTGGTGATAAGATTAAAATTGCAGATGGTTCATTAACATTCAAATGTAATGAAGACAGTTATGCTTCTACTCATGCATATCCTCGTTCTAGCGATCCTTATTCTAATAAGTGGTTATCAGTTTATGATATAACTCTTGACAGCTTTAAGGTATTTGTTGGTCTATCTCCAAATGTAACTCCTCATCAATTCTATTCAGCAACTGTTGAAGGAGTTCAGAAACAGAATAGTGTAATTCAAATTAAAGGTAATTCATTGACATTTACATGTTCAATGGATAATGATACAACCTTCCATTCATATCCTCGTACAACTGATCCATATTATAACAAAGATATCGCTGTTGAAGCAAGTACTGCTAATACAATCACAGTTAATATTGGTTCATCACCTACAGTAAATTATACTCCTACAGGTGCAACATATGATCCTGCAACTGGTGATATGGTTCTTACTATCGGTAGTTATGATGTAAGTAATGCTACATACAACGCAACTTCAGGTGATCTAGAATTAACTATCGGTAATAATCATGGATTAACTACAAGTGATACAGTTCGTCTTAAGGATGAATCATTAACATTCTCATGTAGTGCTGGAACAGGTCTTCACCAATTTGTAAGTGGTACAACTGGTGGACTTGTATTTACTCTCGCTACTGATAATTCTGAAGTACTTAAGACTGCTGCTTCTGGAACAACTTATGATCCTGCAACTGGTAATTTAGTACTTGAAATTGGATCACATACATTTACAACTAGTGATAGTCTTGAAATTAATGATGGTGCAGTAACATTTACTTGTGCTGCTGATGGACAGACTTCTCTCCATCCTTATCCTAGATCTGGTGACCCTGCTTCTGGATCAATCTTAAGTATTGATGCTGTAACTGGAACAACTGTTACTGTTGATGTTGGTGCAAGTACTGGAACTCAAGCTTCTTATCCTAGATTAACTGGTGCTACAAATATAGCAGGTGGTCGTGACTATGCTTGGGGTAAGGAACTTGCTATTACTGCTACTTCTTCTACTACAATTACACTTAATGTAAATGGTGGTCAAGGTGCTATTAGCACTCCTCTAACTCATACATTCCAGACTGCAACTGCTGGTGCAGTGATGGTAAATCATTACTTACATTCAGGTACAAGTGTTAAGTTAGCACAAGAATCTATTACATTCTCTTGTGATACTGGATCAGGTGTTCAAAGTCAATCTTATCCTCGTACAACAGACCCTGCTTATAATACAGCAATTAATATTAAGTCTGTTGGTACAACATCAATTACTCCAGATACTGCTACATTTGAACCTAGATCTGGTATCTTAACTGTAACTCTTAATAGTCATGGTTTAACTGGTGGTGATTTGATTAAACTTGATGATGGTGCAATCACATTTACATGCCTACTTGATAATAATGCAACTACTCATCCATATCCAAGACCAGGTGATAGTGCAAGTGGTAAGTGGTTACCTGTAACTGTTGATAACACTGATCAATTCTCAGTTAGAATCGGTCCTTCTCCTGATACTAGCACACATGCTTTTGTCAATGCTACACCTAATAGCTTTAAAGTTCAAGATGGAACTATAACTCTTAATGTTGGGGTTGCAACTTCTAGTGGTCAATATGCTCATACATTTGTATCTGCTGATCTTGATTCTCTAATTACTGGTGCTAATTATACACACACCTTTATTAACGCTGCTACTGGTGCTGTTGAAGGTCCTCCTACAACTGCTCTTCTTAATAATACTGCTGCACTACAGAATATACGTCTTATAACATCACCTGTTGAAGGTGAGACTGCTTCCGATAACATTTGGCCAAGTGGACAAAGAGAAACATTTGGTGCTGGTGGTTGGACTATAACTGGTGGTACTATAGTTGGTGATCAAATGGCAGGTCCTGATGGTACTATGACTGCTGATAAGTACATTCCTGGAACTAATACAATACCTGAAAAAGTAGTTGAAAGAACTTACTCTTTACCAGTTTATGATACATTTGATAATGATACAATTACATTTGATAATACTACATCAGAATTTGATGAAGGTTCTCAATTATCCTATCAGGAATACACATGGAGTTGTTTCGTTAAGCAAGGAGAATACTTTAAGTTCCGTCATCATATCTCATGGAGTGCTACTGATAGAGCAGAATTTACATGGGATGCTGTAACAGGTGCTATCGGTCCTTCACTATTCATTAGTGGTAATGTGGTTGTTGGTGATGGATTAACTTCTTCTAGTACTTTCGCTGAGTCACAAGCTAAGTTAGGAATTAACTGGGGTGTTAAACCATACGGATTTGGTTGGTTCAGACCATTCATTACAATCAGAGTTCCATTTGGTATTGCACAGTTGAATATCAAGGAATACATGCTCAACAATACTGGTACTTTAGCTGGTGCTGGTAGTGCAGGTGATGGTACTTCTGGATCATTTATCTGGGGTGCTAAACTTAATAAAGGATTCCTAGACATCTATCAATCTGAAGGTGGATTTAAGTTCTACAAGTCTGATGAGTACAATATCAAGAAGTATATTATAGACAAACTTGAAATCTTTGCTGAAAAACAATTAGACAATACTTTACCAACTGGTGCTGACTCTGGAATACTACCAGAATACAGAGCATCATTGAATTATGCTTATGATACTCCAGATATAATGTTCCGCTTTAAGAACACATTTGATCTATATCGTAATCAATTGAAAGATAGTTTATTCTATGATACTGTTACTGGTAATATTGGTATTACACTTCCAGAAGTTTCTTATGTCTCTAGTGCAAGAAGTGTTCCTGTAGGACTTGGTAATAAGTTAGTTGGTTCTGATTTCTTCTATGCTGTTGGATCTGATAGTTATGCTGAAATTGAGAAGATTACAAGTAACGAAGCTAAGGTTGCTAAGATCTTTAAGAGATTTAGTTTCAAGGCAGATCAGGTTACTCTAGGTGGTGGTAATGCAGACTTTGCTCTCAATGAAGTAATTCAGATAACAGGTAACGCTGCTATTACTGGTACAATATACGCACTATCTTCTGACACCAACTTCCGATATATGGACGTTGTAATCACTGCTGGTGTGTTCCCACTTTATAATGGAATTACTGGACAGACTTCAGGTGCTTCTTTAGCGGGTGGTACCAACCTTGTTGGATCTATTACTAATCTAACAAACGCTGGTGCTGATGCTAACAGAACTCAAGGTTCTTATGAAGGTGTCGCTGTAACAGGTGGTAATGGTTCTAACGCAACATTTAATGTTACCGTTGATGACTCAGGTGCTGCTAACGTAACAATCGCAGCTGGTGGTACTGGATATGGTATTTCAGATGTATTAACAATTCCTGATGCTAATATCGGTAATGGTGGTGGTGCTAATATCACACTTGAAGTTGGTACTTTAACTAACGCGGGTCTTCAAACTTCTGTTGATAGATTCCAAATTGTAGATCTTACTAACAACTTAGATGTTGGATACTCATTCCAAGGATATACTTCAAATGCAACAGCAGATGTTGTTAACTTTATCAAGAATGAGGGTGCTGTTATTGCTAACACTGGTGGTAAACTTACAATTGATACTGAGAGTATCGTAGGTGCATTTGAAGATAACTCAATTGTTTATCCTGAGAACACTAGAATATATCTTGATGTTCAAAAACATCCAGCAATTCTTGCTGAAATAGGTACAGGTGATAAGGTTGTTGCTACTGGATATACACGATTAGGTATTACACTTCAAAGTCCTTATAACGTTCTTGACTTTACAGTTGGTAGTTACGTCTATCAGGCAAACAACAACTTATCTAAGATCTTTGAAGGTGCATATGGTATTATCACTGGATGGGATGATGCCAATAATTACTTGTATGTTTCTCCAATAGGAGATTCGGCATTTGCTAACGGTCAATATATTGGTCAATATCCAATCGGTGAAGATTCAGTTCCGACCATATATGGTCAGGTTGCTACTACCGTCAATCAGACTACAACTGCTTACGGTACTGTAACTAGAATTGATGAAATTGGTTTGGTAGATCGTGTATATCTAAGTGATGTTGTTGGAACATTTACAGGTGATGACACTATCGTATCTAATGATGGATATAAGGCAGCATCACAAGAGAAAATAGATGTTATTGGACGTACATCTCGCTGGTTCGTTGGATTTGATGGTACACAAACTCAGTTCAAACTAACTGAGCAGAATGGTACTCCATACTTCCCAGATCCTGAAGGTCATATGATGATCTTTGTTAACGGTATATTACAACCTCCAGGCGCGACAGGATCTTACACAGCATTCTCTGATATAATACAGTTCAACGAAGCACCTACTTTAGGATCATCATTTACTGGATTCTACGTTGGTAAGATGCGTCAGTTAGATGATATATCATTTGAGTTTGATTCATTGAGATCATCCTTCAACCTTAAGCGTAGTGGTACATTCTACTCTATCGCACTGACTGAAGGTGTACAGGCAACTGAATCTATTATCGCAGATAACAATATTATTATCTCACTTAACGGTGTTATTCAGCAACCTGGAATCGGTTTTGAACTTGTTGGTTCTCGTGTCGTCTTCAAAGAAATTCCTCGTGTAGGATCTACATTTGTTGGTTTCGCGTATATTGGTTCTGACGCTGACGTTACGCAGTCTGAAGTTGTTCCTCCAATTGAGGCAGGTGACCTTCTAGACATTCAAGGTGAGACAATTGACAGAGAAGTTGCTGTTATTGAATCTTCTCAGACTCTAGTTACATTTGAATATATCGGATCTGTATTTGGTCGTGACGGACAAGGTGAAGCAGTTACTCTATCCAATAGATTGGATGGTGTTCAGGTAACCAATCCTGGTTCTGGATATACCTCACGTCCAGTTGTTAGAGTTGATAGTGCATCTGGTTTTGATGGTGCAGTTAAAGCACTAGTTGGAATCAGTCGTGTTGATACAAACGCAGTTGGTTCTGGTTACAAGTATCCAGCTGTAGATATTACAAATACTGTCGCAGATGATTATGTCGCACCTAACCCAGTTGATTATGGTGAGGAAGCAATTTACAAAGAAGAGATTATTGATACTGACGTAGTTAACGTTACACCCGATAATTTATCTCAAGTAAATAGTGGTGACATTCCTGGTCACGGTGCTTCACCTGCTGCAACAGGAACTAATTTAACATCCTTTGAAATTACCGCTATCTGGTCAAGTACACCATAAATATTAACTATGCCAGCTTCTACTACTACTGCATCTATTTCTGAAGGAGTCTTGACTGTAACTAGCAATGGACTCCCAGACCCTGCTTTGGCAGGTGAACCATTGGGTTCTGGAAATTTTCCAAATAGTCCCAATAACATCTCTGCTCAAACTTATAACTATGAGTTTACTTATAGAGGTGGAACTAATACTTCCAGTCCACAAGCAGCAACTTTTGGTGCTTTAGGCATAGCACTTAACGGTGTTATACTTGCTGCTCCTACAGCAGCAGACGGACCTCTACCTGGTACAAGTGATGCATTACCTACTAATTTCCAATGGAATGCAGTATATAATGGTACTGCATATGGTGTAGATAAGTGTGGAGGTCATCCAGAACAGAATGGTTCATATCATTATCATTCAGGTGAATTCTTAGTAAACTGTTGGGCTAACGGTATTGTTCAGTCTAATAGCTACTTTAGTTCTTCTCAATATGAAGGTAATTATTTTAGACATCCCGATGGTCATTCTAAGATTGTTGGTACATGTTTTGATGGTTATCCTGTATACGGACCTTTTGGTTATAAAATTTCTGATGATAATGATTCAGGAACTAAAAGATTGGCAAGTTCTTATAGAGTACTAACAACTCCTCCTGCTGGCAGAAACTATAGTTATGCTCAGAAGTTTGCAGGTACTTTTGTACAGGACTATGAATATGTAAATGGTTTGGGAGACCTTGATGTTAATAATGGTAGGTTTGCAGTCACTCCTGAATTTCCAGGTGGTACTTGGGCATATTACATAACTTTAGACGAAGATAATCTACCAGTCTACCCATATGTCTTCGGTCCTCAAACCAAAGAACAACGTCCCTCATAAATAACTAAAAACTAGGTCTAATGGCAAAACAACTACTAGCACTTGGAACTTCCGCTAACGATGGCACTGGTGATTCACTCCGTGCTGGTGGTGACAAGATTAATGACAATTTTACTGAATTATATGATTCTCTAGGAGGATCATCTGGTTCAACAGCACTCTTAGTTAGCACTGCTTCACCTAATGCGGGTGATGCTTTAACATGGAATGGTACAGCATTTGCACCAGGTCAACCTACTAACAAGAATATTCTTGAACAGAATTTAAACGTAAATGGATACAATATTGTATCTTCAGGTAATGGTAACATTGTAATTCAATCAGATGGTACTGGTGATATTGCTTTAAGAAATGGTACCAATGCTACTGATACTATCATTGATGGTCTTGATGGATTCCTTAAGTGGAATGCTCCTTATGTTGCAGCAGTAAACCTTCCTGCCTATGGAACATATACTGGAATGTTTGCATACCTTAATGATACTAAGAAAGCATACTTCTCTTCTGATACAGCATGGAGAGAACTTCTAGATACTACTAACTCTAGACTACAGGACATTGGTACTGTACAAGACACGACTTATGCAGACGGGGAAGTTCCTACCTGGAATGCAGCAAACGGTGAGTTTAGACCTGGAACTGGTGGCGGGGCTGGCGGTGGTAATATATTTGCAACATTTAATGCTGACACTGGAAGTACAACTGCTCTTGGAGCAACTGATACTTTAACAGTTACTGGTGGTACAGATATAACAACCAGTATTACTGGTGACACTTTAACAATTAATTACGCTGGATCTGGTGGATTCTCTTATTCAGGAACTGGTGTAAGTGAAGGTGACATGTTAATGTTTGATGGCTTTGACTGGATTCCAGTTTCTGCTCCATGCATAACATGGTTACTTGGTAATGATGGTACTAACTCTCATTATACCTTTACTGGGTCAGGATTCCCTAACACTACTAACGATCCTATCCTATACCTAACAAGAGGACAGGTCTACAGATTTAAGAACGATTCACAATATACTATTCATCCATTTGAAATTCGTCAATCTGCTGGAGGAAATGCTTACACTGCTGGTGTAGGAAGTGATGGTGCTGGAACAACTACATTTACTGTTCCTATGGATGCACCTGCAACTCTTTATTATCAATGTGCAAACCACCCATCAATGGGTAATCAAATCGTAGTTGTGACCTAATATGCCAAGAACAGTACCTGGATCTGGAGCCGTTATTGAACCAATCTTTAATAAAGATTTTGGTGTAGATAGTGTTGTCGTTACATCAGGTGGTAAAGATTATGATTCATCTGATCCACCTCAACTAACTGTAACTAATTGTGGTACTCCAGAAACTGCTGCTCTATTATTTCCTATAATAGAAAGTGGTAAGATAACTCATGTAAGAGTTTTGACACCAGGTTCAGGGTATGATCCACTTAGAGTTATTATTAATGCTAATCAAGATGATAGTTTAGTTGTAGATACCTTTGACATTAGAAGTATATTAACTAGTGTATCTGCGTCTATTACTACAGGTGCATTTGCAGGAGACAGGTTATCACTTCAATCTAATAATCTTCCAGATCCTGCTGGATATGGGATATTTCCTTCTACGTTTAATAACAACAATATATTTGCACACTCATTCCTTCACAGGATAGTTTATCGTGGAGGTAAAGATGTACCTCAATTACCTCCAAATAATGATCCTGCTATTAAAAATAGAGGATCTCTTACAGATTTAAACCTACAAAACAGTAGTCCTACAAAAGGACAAGTTGGTTTGATGTCAAATGGTATTCCGATACTAACTCCTGATGGAGGAACTAATGGTACTCCTCCTACAGGATTTGCATTTGATGTTAATAAGACTAACTTCTATGATCATGATACTTATCATGGATATCCTAACAGTGGTCATCTCTATAACTATCAAGATGCTAAGTTAATTAATTCTTTTGGTTCTGGTCAAGGAGTCTTTGATATTAAGACTTACTATAATGAGACTAATTTTGGTGGAGATAAATCGCGTCATGCCAACGGACACAGTAAAATTTTAGGTATATCATATGATGGATATCCAATATACGGTCCTTTTGGTTATACTACAGGATTAGATGATCAATCTGCTATCAAAAGGATTGAGACTTCATACAGGTTTAGAACAGGTGTTGAGATTGATGGTAATAGAATACCAAGCAATACACCTACTTCAACAACTTATACTGTTACTGTTGCTGATTCTGGTAATGGTAATAAGTTTGTATTAGATGGAAATGAAGCACCAATTGAATTGATTGGTCGTGGAGATACAGTCACATTTAATCTTGATGATGCAAGTAATGTTGGACATCCTCTTTTAATAACAGATTTTGCTGGAGAAACAAACTTGCAAGGTTGGCATGCAAGCACTCAAACTTTATATGATCAAGATGTCCTATATGAACGTGGTGTCAAATATTACATTAATAATAGTGAGGTAACATACTCAGCATATCTTGCTAACTATGATGCTGCAACTAATAGAAAACTTGAGATAACAATTCCTTGGTTTGCTCCTAATAATCTTCACTACTTCTGTTACTTCCATGCTAACATGGGTAACAAGACTAATATTCTATACTATCCAGAAGGTACATTCATTGAAGATTATATCTATGAATCTGCACTTGGAGATTTAGATACTCATAATGGTAGATATTGTGTAACTCCTGAGTATCCTGATGGAACTTATGCTTACTTCTTAACCACAGCAAGTGGTGGTGAACCACAATATCCATATTGTATTGGTGATACCTTCTATAGTATACCTACTAAATTTGGAAATGATACTCCTATAGTTCAACAAGAAGTACCTAGTGGTGCTAGAGCAGAAGTTGTTCTTAGTGAAACTAATACTGGTCAGGTTGAATATGTTAAGATGATCGCTGGTGGTGATGGATATTTTGGAGATGCTAGAGTAGATATTTTAGGTGGAGAGGGAACTGGTGCTACTGCTACTCCTGTTACTAAGTCTATTAGTGGTCTATCATTAGAATCATCAGGATCAGGATACCTTTCACCTCCTACTCTATTCTTCCAAGGTGGTGGTGGACAAGGTGCTGAAGGAGTTGCAGATGTTGATTATTCTGGTATCGTTACTAATATAAACGTTGTTAATGCAGGTAGATTCTATCAAGATCCACCATATATTTACATCCAAGGTGGTGGTGGAGTTGGTGCAAAAGCAACTGCAAGGATTGATCAAGGTGAAGTTGTAGGTATTGATGTTACAGATCCAGGCAGAGGATATACTTCAGCACCTAATATCATATTCACTAAATTGGTGAATGTAAAGAGAAAGGTTAGAAATCGTCAGTCTTACAATGCTTCTAGTTTCTTTGTTACTGGTCTTCAGAAATCTTTAGATACTAACACCGAAGAAGTTGTTGTAAAATCTACAGGAGCATTCCCTGGCTCTGGTAAGTTTATGATTGGTAGAGAGATCATTGAATATACTAGTAAAGATGCCAAGAGATTTTTAGGATGTACAAGAGGAACTAATTTCAGATTTGACCAAAGAGTTATTGTTGATGGTATTCAGAACGTTGATGGTGTATCAACATATGAGTTTAACGTCGGTGATAGATTAGTTCGTAGAATTGAAAGTGCAAGTAATAAAATTGCAGTAGTGTATGACTGGAACCCAGTCAATAGGGAACTATTGATTGTATTCCAAGTTGATGAATTAGCATTTATTGATGCTGGTGTTCCATCAACTACTGATAGAACAGTTGCATTTGATGGTGGTACACCTGGTGCTTCTACTAGTACAGAGTTACCACATAACATACTTGATTCTATTGGTGATACCATTGTGGTCTATCAGTTGACTTTGACTGATAAGAAGTTTGAAGATGATGCTGAAAACTCAGGTGCAGGTGATGGTATACCTGATGTTTTCAATACAGGAACTGACTTCGCTGACCAAATTAACCTTGATGGTGGTATACATAATTCATTATACGGTATTGAAGAAACCGTTGGTGGACAGAATACTACTATATTTGCTATAGGTGATCAGGTTAAAGATGCTTCAATACCATTTAAGTATTCAACTATTGAATCTGCTGGAGCATTAAGAGACGGAATTGAACATACTTCTAGAATAAGAGTAACACTAGCAAATCTTGATACTAATAGTATTTCGTTTGTGGTGGGTGAAACTGTAACAGGTCAGAACTCTAATATTCAGGCAACTGTGGAATCATGGGAGCAAGCAACTAGAACTCTAGTTCTTATTAACCCAATTCCATACTTTACGAATAATGTTAACCTTGGAATACAGGGATACTTCTATGAGTTCTCTGCCGATTCCACTGTGACGCAAGTTAGAGTCCTTGATCCAGGACTTGATTATACTTCAACTCCTACTGTTTCAATTGAAAATAGTGGTGAGATACAAGCACAGGCAGTCGTCAATATGACAGCTGACGGTGACCAAGTTGGATCATTAACTGTAACTAATGGTGGTTATGGTTATGTAAAAGAAGTTACAGCAGGTACATTACACCCTACTGTTACGTTCACAAATGCAGGAATTGATACTACAGGAAGTGGTGCAGTCGCTGAGGTTATCCTCGGTGGAGAGAAGCTCGTTGGCGCGGGTGGTGCTTCTTGGAGAATTGAAAGTATTGACTATGATACAAGCATCCGCGACAACTAGCATAAATAAAACTGGAGGATTAACTCTTAGACCATGGCAGCACTATTAACTGACCAGTTCAGAATATTTACAGCACAGAAGTTTATAAAATCACTAGAAGGACCTGACCCTCTTGCAAGTGACACAACTGCTGGCGACGATAGAGATCGTCTTTATATCTTTATTGGTCGTCCCCAAGAGTGGGACAACGAAAACTCACCACCACAAGCAGTTGATTCGTTTGACGAATTTTCGGATGCCTACGATGATATGATGTCATTGAAACGTGTTCTTGCTGCCGACACGATTCAAGTTGTACGTCGTATTGACTGGATTCCCCCAGAGCAAACTACTGGTGGATTGGGTTACACATATGACATGTATCGTCATGACTTCTCACCAACTAACACAGCATCGTCTGGTGCTACTAAGTTGTATGACTCTGATTTCTATGTTGTTAACTCCAATTACCAAGTATATAAGTGTATTTACAACGGTACTAGTCCTGCTGACCCTAATGGTAAGCCTTCTACCGTTGAACCTACTGGTACTTCTACATCCATCATCACTACTTCTGATGGGTATCGTTGGAAATATATGTACACTATCCCTGTTGCACAGGTTCTAAAGTTTTTCTCTGCTGATTACATGCCTGTATTCAGCGATGCATCAGTCACATCAAACGCTGTTGCTGGAGAGATTGATACTGTTATCATCACCTCTTCTGGTTCTGGTTACAACAATGGAACATACGATAATGTTTCTATTGCTGGAGATGGAACTGGTGGACGTGTTTCCATCGTAGTTGATGGTGGTCGTGTTATATCTGCCACTGTGACATCTGGTGGTACTGGATATTCATTCGGTAAAGTAACAGTAGACGCTATTTCTGGTATTGGTACTGGAACTGGTGGACAAATAGACGTTATCATTCCACCTCCAGGTGGTCATGGTAAAGACCCAGTAGTGGAAGTGGGTGCTTACCGTGTTATGGTTAACGCTAAACTATCATATGATGAAGGTGCTGGTGACTTCCCGATTGATAACGATTATCGTCGTATTGGTCTTACCACTAATCCTAAGAAGTATGGTACTACTGAACTTCTTTCCGACCTAACTCTATCTGCTGCAAGAGCAGTTATATTCCCTACAACTTTCCAAGGTAACTTTATCCCTGACGAAACGATTACACAAACTCGTATTGTTGGTGGTCAGTCTGTTACTGCAACTGGTAAAGTTATCTCATGGAATGCAACTACTAAAGTTCTTAAATACTATCAGAACAGAGTTGATGGTATTTTCCCAGCTGTAACTGGTTCATTGAACGAGTTTGATGGTTCTAATGCCATACAGGGTGCATCATCTGGTGCTTCTGGCGACCCAGATGTAAACTTCCCAGCCGTTCCTAACACTTCTTCTCGTGTTATTAACAATACAGAGTATGATCTCGGTATGAGATTTACCTCTGGTTATGCAAAACCTGAGATAGAGTCTAACTCTGGTAATATTATCTACATAGATAATAGACGTACCATTAGTCGTGCTAACGACCAAATTGAAGACATTAAGATCGTCATTGAATTCTAAATATAAGTCCCTAAAATGCCACAGAATACCAACCTGAATGTCACTCCGTATTACGACGATTTTGACAAGGATAAAAATTTTTACAAAGTATTGTTCCGACCAGGATTTCCGATCCAGGCTCGTGAACTTACGACCATGCAATCAATCATGCAAAATCAGATTGAGAACATGGGTACGCACTTCTTTAAAGAAGGTGCAATGGTTATACCTGGTCAAATTGGTTATGACTTAAATGTTCAAGCGATTCTTTTACAACAAAACTTCTTAGGGGCAGACGTTGAGTTGTATAGATCACAGTTAACAGGTAAGTTAGTTACTGGTGTTACAACAGGTGTTAAGGCAAAAGTACTTTATTCAATATCATCTGAGACTTCTGATAGAGGTTACATTACACTTTATGTTAAGTACATTGACTCTGCTGACGCAACAAGTACTGAAGATATTAAGACTTTTAAAAATAATGAACAGTTACTAGCAGACGCTGATATAACTTTTGGTACTACATTGATTGAGCAGGGTTCACCTTTTGCTCAGATGTTACCAGATAATGCAAGTGCTGTTGCTTCTGCTGCATATATTAACGAAGGTGTATACTTCATTCGTGGATATTTCGTAGACGTTCCTACTGGTTATATCATTCTAGACCAATATACAAACACTCCATCATATAGAGTAGGACTTGAGGTATCAGAATCTATCATTACCTCTGAGGATGATCCATCTCTAAATGATAATGCTGCTGGTACATCTAACTATTCTGCACCAGGTGGTCATAGATTTAGAATTAGAACGCAATTAGTTAAGAAAGCAATAACAGATGACTCGGATAAAAACTTTATAGAATTGTTGCGTCTTAAGAATTCTAAGGTACAACAGTTTGTTGAACATACAGCATATACAGAACTTGAAAGATCAATGGCACTTCGTACTTACGAAGAGTCTGGAGACTATGCTATTGATACTTTTGATATCACAATGCGTGAGCATAAGGATGATGGATTTAATAATGGTGTATATCAGGCAGATGAATCATCACTTGCTGGTTTAAATGCATCAGAGAGTCATGTTGCTGCTGAAGTTTCACCAGGTAAAGCGTATGTAAAAGGATATAGAACTCAAACTCTATCACCAACATATGTTGATATTCCTAAAGCAAGAGATACTAATGCAGTTCAGAATACTATTATTCCGTTTGAACTTGCACAATCAGTTCTAGTTACCAACATCTATGGTTGGCCGCTATTGACAGGTCCTAACGTAACCTATAACTATCAGGTTCTTGAGTTACGTGACAACTGGAATCCTTCAGGAGAAGGAACACCTCAAGGTAATATCATTGGTTTTGCAAGATGTGCTCAATTAGGTAACGACCTTACTAATGGTGGTATTGCTAATGCTACTCAAGGTAATATGTTGCACATCTTTGACGTGCAAATGTATACAGTAATCAATACTGCTGCTGATGTATCTGCTACTCTTAATGAGACTGGAATGATCGTTAGAGGTGCATCTTCAGGTGCTATAGGATCTATTCGTTCTATTAGTACAACTACTATTCAGATGACTGATGTTAAAGGTAGTTTCCGTCAGGGCGAGCAAATTGAATTAGATGGAGTTGCATTAACATCTATTAGTGCTCTTTGGACTTTTGAATTTACTGATACTCGTTCTGTTGTAGGACGTGCAGATTTAGCATTGAACTCAGCTGTTGTATTTACAGCAGATTTACTATTGAATACTGTTGAGTTTATTGAAGGTACAAAACACAATGTTGTATTGACAGGTAGTTTACCTAATACAAAATTAACTGGATCAACAACAAACTATGCTTCGGATGTACGTCCAGGAGAAGTATTATCTGTAGGTATGTCTGATCAGACAGGTAATAATACAATGAGAGTGTTGGGAATTACTCAGTCAGATATTAACGCTACTTCATCAAACCAGAATAGTGGAACCAATGTTATCTACGGTACTCCAACAGTTCAGACAGTACTGTTAGATGGTACTAAAACTGTAGGTTCAGTTGTTGATGCAGATTATGATAGAGTTGGAAGATTACGTCCTAGAGTATTCCTTAAGAACTATCAAAATGGTAACCTTACCATTGACATGCCGAAGGAATCTATTAAGTCAATCTCTGATGAATCATTCACAGTTTATAGAACTTACAATGCTCAAAGTATTAACAATGGTGGTACAACAATTACTCTTGGTGAGAATGAGCAGTTTGAAACATTCTCCAATGATAACTTTGTAGTAACCATTGACACAGGTGGTGGTAGTAATAACGACTACTCAGGACCTGGCGTAAAGATTGACATGGAAGCTGCTGTTAATGGAGGTACTATTGCAATTACATTTGGTGCCGATAGACAAACAGCAACCTTAACATCTCCTGGTGCTGCTGGTACTGGTCTTAAGAATATTACTTCAATTAAAGCAACAGTTGCATTATCTAAATCTGTAGTACAACGTAAGATTAAAACTGCATCTAAGATGCAATGTTTATCAGTTAATAAGACTAGAACTAAGCAAGATCAACAGTTATTTGGATTAGGATATAGTAATAAGTATGGAACTCGTATTGAAGATGAGGAAATTACATTCGGTCTAAATGACGTTTATAAGATCCATGCAGTATATGAATCACTAGATGGTGAAGCTGCTAAGGTTCCATTTGTAACTCTAGTTGAAACAGCATTCTTTGCTACTGGTACTCTAGTTGAGGGTGGTACATCTGGTGCTCGTGCTAGAGTTGTAGACTTTGTATCATCATCTTTAAAATTATATCTGGTTGTTCTTGATGGAGAATTCATACCTGGTGAACTTGTATCGGGTGTTAATAGTAATGCAGAGGCAATCAATGCATTTGTTTCTGATGCTGATGGTGCAATTGAAGTAGGTTCTACTAATATTACAATACAATATAATCTACAACCAGGACAAGATTCTTATTACTATGATGTTTCTCGTTTAGTTCGTGGAAAAGCATACTCACAACCAAGACATCAATTAGCAATTGTATTTGATTACTTTAAGCATGAGTCTTCAGGAGACTACTTTAATGCTCAGTCATATGTTGGTATAGATTATAATGAAATTCCAGATTGGAAACCTGAAGGTGGTATTATGTTCTTGCGTGATACTATTGACTTCAGACCAGGTGTTAAAGAACTTGCTAGTGGATCTGGTACAGTAGGTAATCCATATTATGTAACTTGTACTTGTTTTGACTTTGAATCTCGTGTCTTTGACGCTACTTCAACTGTCTTTGATATTATGGATACTGGCACATCATTCCGATGTGACTTTGATTATTATCTACCAAGAATTGATAAACTATTCCTAACACATGATGGGCAGTTCCAATTAGTTAAAGGTAAGTCAGCTGAGGAACCTCAAGAACCTGACCATATGGATGCAGCAATGCTTATGGCAGTCATTGAGCACAAACCATATTGTTATGATCCAGAAAGAGATATTCTAGTAGAGACTGAAAATAATAGACGTTATACAATGCGTGACATTGGTAACATTGAAACTCGCTTAGATAACGTTGAGTACTATACTTCACTATCTCTTTTAGAAACTGAGACTCAGAATGCTACTACTTACGATGAAGATGGTTTAAACAGATTCAAGAACGGTTATGTTGTTGATGACTTTACTGACCATACTGTTGGTGATATTTTAAACGAAGATTATAAAGCATCTATTGATATTGAGAATGGTTATCTAAGACCTTCTCACTATACTAATAACTGTCCCTTAGAATGTAATTTTAGTACATCAACAGGTATAGCATTAACTCCATACGATCCCGAAGATCTTGATGAGGCATTAGTTGTTACTCTTCCTTATGAAGATGAGGCAATTATTAATCAACCATATGCTTCAAGACTTGAGAACGTAAACCCATTTAACGTATTCACATTCATTGGACGTGTTGATCTTCTTCCATCCTCTGATGACTGGGTTGACATTAAGCGTTTACCTGCTCGTATTGAGAACGTTGAAGGTGACTTCTCACAGGTAGCAAGAGATCTTAACGTTGATAAGAATGGATTCTCTCCAACTCAATGGACTGGATGGACAACTAACTGGACTGGTGAAAGAGTAAGATCTAGTCGTAACTTCCGTTCTAGAACAAACATAGGTGGTGGTCGTAGACTAGGTAGATTGGGTCACGCAGGTCGTCGTCAAGGTTTATTCTATGTTCACCAACGTCGTGAATTCACAGTTACTAATAACCAAACTCGTTTAGGTATCAGAACTCGTGTTGTACCTAAGATTACAAGGCAGTCACAGGGTGATTCAATTCTATCACAAACTAATATTCCATGGATGAGATCTAGAAATATTCGTTACACTATTACTCGTGCTAAGCCCAAGACAAGAATGTATGCATTCTTTGATAAGAAGAAGATTACTAATTACATTACTCCTAAACTTATTGAGTTAGTTAAGAACTCAACTGAAGATGCTAGAACAAATGAAACACCATTTGTTGTCGGTGAAATTGTTAAAGGTTTGACTTCAAACTGCCGTTTAAAAGTTCTTAAACCTAACAGTGTATATGATACAAACCCATATTCAACAAATGATGATGCACTACCAACATCATATTCATCTCAGACACCATTGCTAAACCACAATGCTGCACGGATGGCAAAGATTACCTATAATAAAGCAAGAGGTAATATTGCTGTTGGTGAAGTATTAGTTGGTATGACTTCTGGTGCTCGTGCTGTTGTTAAAGATCGTCGTCTTATTACTGATAAGCGTGGATATGCTAGAGGATGTTTCTTCGTTCCACCTCCAGTTAAAGATGTTAACCCACGTTGGGCAACTGGTGTTAGAACAATTAGATTCACATCTAGTGAAAAGAACTCAATGACTCCAGGTACAGTTGATTCTTCAGCTGAAACAAACTTTGCAGCAAGAGGTACTTTAACTACTGTACAAGAAACTATACACTCAGTTCGTGACGCTCAAGTCGTTATGGATACTGTGACAGATACTCGTACTGTTACATCTACTAGAACTGAGGTTAGACAGATTGGTTGGTATGACCCTCTCGCACAATCATTCCTTGTTGATACTGAGGGTGGTGTATTCCTAACTGGTGTTGATATTTACTTTGGAAGTAAGGATGATGCTATTCCTATCTCTATGCAACTTCGTTCTATGGAGAATGGTTATCCTTCTAAAGTTATCTTACCTTTCTCTGACGTTAGTTTAAACCCAGAGGATGTTGAGATATCTGATAATGCTGCTATACCTACAAGGTTTACATTCCAAGCACCTGTTTATATTAAACAGTCTATTGAATATTGTTTCGTTCTACTATCTGACTCTAATGAATATACAGTCTGGATTTCTAGAATGGGTGATATAGAGATTGGTGGAGATAGAACTATATCCGAACAACCTTACTCTGGTGCGTTATTCAAATCACAGAACGCATCTACATGGACTGCTGACCAGTATGAAGATTGTAAGTTCTCAATTTATCGTGCGGTATTTGATACAACTGCTGGTGGTGTTGTTAAATTTGAAAACGCAGAACTTGGAGTTGCAAATGCGGGTTCACATACTCTGGTTGAAAACCCAATTCAGACATTGAAACCTCAACAGGTTCTAACACTTGCTACTGGTACTAACTATAACATATCAGTTGGTGCTCGTCTTTATCAGGAAACTACACTTGCTGAAGCAACTGTTACAGCATTCAATAGTACAACTGATCCAGATACAATAACTATTACTTCTATTAAGGGATCATGGTTATCAGGATCATTAGATAACAATGGTAATACAGTACAAGGTATCGTATCTTCTGCTGCTACTGCTACGTTATATCTAACACACCCTGTTACAGGTTCATTCACTGTTCCTAATACTTCCGATCCTTCTAATCCTATTGAAGGTGGATTTGTTGTTGGATCTTCTAGTGGTACTAGAGCACAGATCACAGGATTTACTGAGGGTTCATCAGGTGTTCCTTCAGAACTAACAGTTCGTTATGTTAGTGGTGTATTTGATCCTTCTCAAGATCAGATAGACCAAGAGAATAGTACTGCTGCTGGTGCATTTGCTACTGGACACGCTAGTGGTGGTGTAACTGCTGCTGGTGATAGTGTTAACGCATATCCAGTTGCACAACCAACTTATAATAATGATGAGCGTGAGTGTTGGGTATATCATCAAAACCATGGTATGCATGACAGATCTAACAACGTTGAGATTGAAGGCATCATGTCTGAGATCACTCCAACAAGTTTGACTGCTGCTCTTGCTGCTGATTCACTTTCTATTAGTGTTGAATCTGCTGCTGGATTCCATACAGTTGTCAATGGTGTTGCTGTTTCATCATCTAACCCAGGTTACATAATGATTGAAGATGAGATTATACAGTATAGTGCAATCTCTCAAGATGGTAAGACCATCACAGTACCTACTCTATCTGCTAGAGCTGCTGCTGGAACTACTGCTGCTGCTCATGCTAATGCTACTCCAGTATTCTGTTATAACTTAGATGGTGTTCCTCTAACAGAAATCAATAAGGTTCACACTTCTATTTCATGTCCGACTATGGACACATACATGCTTCATCTAACTTCCGTTGCCACTGATGGTATACGTGCAGGTGGATTTGCTGGTGTTGCAACTCAGAACTTACCATTTGAAGTATTGACACCTAACATGAAGACTATGGTTCTACCTAAGACCGAACTTCGTGCTAGATGTAATACTGTTACTGCTACATCTATGAATGATGGTAAGACAGCAAACATGACTCAGCAATCATTCATCAATGATGGTGTGTTTGAGGATATTATTCTAAACGAACAGAATTACTTCCCAACTCCTCGTATGATTTGTTCTAAATTAAATGAGGATAATGAGTTGAGTGGTGCTAAATCATTCACTATGGAATTGATAATGACTAGTGAATCTGATAATGTATCACCTGTGGTTGACCTTGATCGTTCTTCTTTGATTACTACATCAAATAGAATTAACAATCTAGTAGGCACAAGCACTGGTGGATCTGGTTACTTAATGGAAACTGGAACCTCTGGATTCCAGACTAATAATGACTGGTCAACCCTAGCAAAGGGTGATCCAAATGAGGCTATATACATTACACGTCTAGTTAAACTTGCTACCAAAGCAACTGCTTTAACTGTGTCGTTTGCTGCTAGTAGACATTCTGATACAACTATTGCTATCTACTATAAGGTTAATCCTGTTGGATCAACTGGAAGTTTAGATGAACAACAATGGATCAATATGGGTTATCAAACTAACTATAACTCAACTGCTACAGAAGAAGAACTTTGGAAAGATTATGAATACGAAGTTAAAGGTTTGAACTTTAACGCAATGCAAATTAAAATTGTTATGCGTTCAACAAACCAGTCTCGCGTACCATTAATCTCAGATTTCCGTGCTATTGCCCTTGCTAAATAATGGAAGACGATTTTTCAGCATTCTCTGAAGAACTTATCCCTGTTGAAGGGGAAGACGGTTGGTATCGTGACCCTATGTCTGGTGCAGTTCTTAACTGCAACACACAAAAATACGATGAATACATGGCTCAATACGAAGCCCGCCAGGCTAAGAAAAAGAATTTTAACACTTTACAAACTGATGTTGATGTGCTAAAATCTGATATAGGCGATGTTAAAGACCTTTTGAAACTTTTACTAAACAAACAAAATGACCGTTGAAAAAGTATCTCAGGATGAACTTAAAGCACAGTTCACTGAGCGTTTACAAAAATTGGTTGCTGAGAATAATCAGCTTGGAACCAAGATGCGAGATAATGAACAACAGATCCTGAAGTTACAAGGAGCAGTTGAAACATTAGATTATCTCACAAATCCTGAACCAACAACTGAGACTCCTCCAGAAACAACAACCGAAGAATAAATGGAGGGGTCAACAGACCCCTTTCTTTATGGTATAAATAAGAATATAGAACCTGTGCCCCTACAGAATATAAACAGATGGCAAATAGATTACAAATAAGAAGAGGAGGTGCTCAAGAGTGGGCAAACGAAAACCCGACTCTTGCCCAAGGTGAACTTGGAATTGAACTTGATACTAACCGATTTAAAATTGGTGATGGTGTTAGGGGTTGGAACACTTTGCCATATGAACGACCTATAGAATCTGTTGCTAATACAGCAAACACTCTTGTGGTAAGGGATGCAGACGGTAATTTCAGTGCGGGTTCTATTACAGCGACTGTTATCGGTAATGCTGCTACAGCATCAAGACTAGCAAACCCACGTCAGATACAGTTATCAAGTGACTTAGCAGGTTCGGGCACATTTGATGGATCAGGTAACCTTTCCATCGCTGCACAGTTACAGATTCTTACAACTCTACCTCATTATGATGGTACTACAACATCTACAGGTGACTATACAAAGGTAACAGTAGACGCAAAAGGTAGAATTACAAATGCTTCACAACCATCTTCGTATACTGCTCTTGGTTTAACAGACGTACAACCATTAGATACTGACTTAACATCTATTGCAGGTTTAACATCAACAGGTTTACTTTGTAGGGCATCAGCAGGTAACATGGTTCCTAGAACCATTAACGGTTCATCTGGTAGAATATCAGTTGTTAGTGGTAGTGGTGTTGCAGGTAACCCAACGATTGACCTTCCTGATACAACTATTGCAGTAGAATCAGAATTTGTTTCAAGTACTGGTCAGTATAATATTCCATCTTTAATATCAGTTGGTGGAGATAGTCTTCCAACTGCTGCAAATATAACTGTTAACTCTACAAGATATACCGTAGATCAGTATGGTCGTCTTACATCTGCACTGACTATTCCTATTGCTACTGCTATAGAAGGTAGTAAGTATGCTGCTTATGGAGCAGGTACAACGTATGTACGTTATGATATAATTGAAGCTGGAAGTAAGGTTTATCAAGCAATAACAGGTATTGCTTCTGGTGGTGGAGCACCGACTCATTCAGATTCTTCTGATGCTGGTGGGTGGAGATATCTTGCTGCTGCTAAGGTAGAGCAAAAAGGTCTTGCTTCATTTGCACAAGAAGATTTTGATGTTGATGACAATGGTCATGTCACCATTGCTGCTCAAGGTATTGATAATACTCAACTTCAAAATAATAGGTTATCATTCTCTGATAATAATACACAACAACATTTTGAACTAGATCAGGAATTAACTATTGCTGGTTCACATCATGGATTTGACTATTTAAATTATGTTAAAATTAACGACACTTCAGGCAATTTACTTGTCGGCATTAATAACACTGGCGATTCTGGAAGCGGTGAAATTGATATCAATGTTAGATCTTACTTCTCTGATCCAGATGTAACATTTGATGGTGCTGTTGCACAGATGATAAACAAGACAGGTGATGGAAACTTCACCCTTGGTTTATCTCAGAACAGTGGTGATGCTAGAAACCTAACAATTGTTGCTGCTAACACTGGTGCTGGAACAAGTAATGTTGTTATTCAAGCAGAAGATACTGTAACTATTAATGCTACTGAATCAACTGGTAAAGTACATGTAGAGGATTCAAGATTCCAAGATAACTACATAGCAACAACCAATGCAACAATGTATTTGGATCCAGGTGATGACCGTGCGGTCACTGGAACCGTAGTAGTAAGCGGAGATTTACAAGTAGATGGAACGACTACAACAGTTAATTCAACCACTCTTGCTGTGGACGATCCTATTGTCACTCTTGGTGGTGATACTGCACCAGTTTCAGATGACAACAAGGATAGAGGAGTTGAATTCAGATATTACGACGCAAGTGCAAAGGTTGGATTCTTTGGATACGATGATTCTGCCACTGATCTTGGAGGACATACAGGAGCGTTCTCCTTCCTCTACGATGCCACAAATACCTCGGAGGTATTCTCTGGAACAGATGCAGGGATCATTGCGGGTAATTTAAGTCTTACAACAAATACTAACTCAACATCTAATACTACTGGAGATCTAGTAGTCGCAGGTGGTGCGGGTATCGGTGATGATGTCAATATAGGTGGTACGTTAGATGTAGATACAAACTTTAGAACTCATGGTACTTCTAGGTTTGATGATAATATTGTATTCCAAGGTGCTTCTAAGTCATTAGCTCTGAATAATGGTAGTGGTACAACTAAGATTCAACTTCATACTACTACAGGTAATGTTGAAATCGGTGGTGTTTTAACTAACACTGGTAATGTTGATGCTAATGCAAATCTAAACGTAGCATCTCTAGTTCATTTTGAAAGTACTGATGAACCAACTGTTGCACAGAACGGTGGAACTGGTGCTTGGGATATTCAATCAAATGATTATGGTGCTGTAAAAATAGATGGTGGTGGATATGTTGCAGGTGATTGGGTGTTTGATAAAGACTTATATGTTAATGGTCTAATCAGACAGAAAGATGATACTACTGCAAACTTTAACTTAAAGAACTACCTATCTGTTCGTTATAAGTTACGTGTAGGTTCTACTGTTCAACATAATCCTTCTTATGCAAATGATAACACATCTAACTTAAGAGTATATGGTGGTGCAGGTATTGTTCAGGATTTACATATTGGAGATGATCTATACATTGGTAAGGTTGCCTCTGGAGATACTGTTGAGTTCCAAGTACTTGGTGAATCTGGTAATACTACTATTGGTAGATCAGGAGCTGGTACTGCCTCTGTAGGAACTTTAACTGTCTATGGTGATACTACTCTTGATAGAGATGTTGATATTACTGGTAATGTAACTGTAACTGCTAACTCAGAATTCAATGGAACTGTTGATGTAGATGCTGACTTCGCAGTTAGAAATGGTACTACTGATAAGTTCTTTGTTGATAACGTAACTGGCAATACTAATATTGAAGGCACACTGACTGCTGATGGTCATACTGAATTAAATAGCACTCTTAACGTAGATAGTAATACAACTCTAGGTGGCACATTAACAGTCACAAACAACTCAGAGTTCAATGGAACGGTAGATGTAGATAATAACTTTGCAGTTAGAAATGGCACAACTGATAAATTTACAGTCGCATCTTCAACTGGTAATACAGTTATTGTTGGTGAACTGAATGTTAACTCTGCTGTTGACTTAGACAGCACTCTTAATGTAGATGCTGGAGCAACATTCCAAGATAATGTAACCTTGAACGCTGACAATAAGATGTTCAAGATCCAGACAAATGCTGGAGTTGATAAGTTTACAGTTGATTATGACAATGGTAACACGAATATTTCAGGTACATTAGACGTATCTCTTGCTTCTAATATTAACAACACTCTAGGTGTTACTGGTATTACATCTATTACTAATAACACACAGCAAACCTTAACAGGATCTTATGCTGCTGATGGTTCATTACGAGTAACTGGTGGTGCAGGTATTGCTAGAGACGTAGCAATCGGTGGTAGTACAAGAGTTTATGGTAACCTAGAAACTACAGGAACCTTAACTCAGACTGATGATTCATCTTTTGCTGGTAAGGTTACCATCACAGATACTAAGGATATAACATCCTTTGCTGATGCTCAGGTATCATTAACAACTACTGGTGGTGCACGAGTCAATAAGAATCTCTACACTGGTGGAGACTTTATTGTATATGATCAAGTTGGAAGTCAGAATAGTTTCTTCATAGATGCTTCTACAGGTAATGCTGAATTAAGAAATAACATGCAGGTAGGTGGTAACCTAACTGTATTGGGAACTACAACTACAGTTGAAAGTACAGTTACTACTGTAGAAGATCCTGTAATGACTCTGGGTGGTGCTTCTGCTCCTGGTTCTGATGATGGTTTAGATCGTGGTATTGAGTTTAGATATTATGATGGATCCGCTAAGATTGGATTCTTTGGATGGGATAATAACCTTAACAGATATAGATTCTTAACTGATGCAACCAATAGTGCTGAGACATTCAGTGGAACTGATGCATCATTACAAGTTGGTACACTTCAAATTACTGGTGCTGGTACTGCTCTTGACGTTGATAATAACGTAAACGTTGATGGTACTATCACTGCTGACGGACAAATAATTTCAAATGTATCATCTGGTGCTGCTCTAGTCATTCCTAACACAGTCAAGATTTCTAATCTTAACTCAGATTTACTAGATGGTATGACAACTGCGACTGCTGCAACAGCATCTACAGTTGTTAATCGTGACTCATCTGGAGACTTCTCTGCTAATATTATTACTGTTAATTCAGGAACTGGTGCAAACGCAGGTATTCAAGGTAACGCAACTACAGCAGATACTTGGAAAACTTCTAGAACTCTTACCATTGATGGTGTAGTAGATGGTTCGGTTGCTGTTACTGGTGGATCTGACTTTACGGTTACTACTACCTTTAATGATCCTGACATATCTGCTTTAGCTGGTTTGAGTGGAACAGGTCTGGTTACCCGAACAGCTGCGAACACTTATACAGAACGTTCAGTTACTGTTAGTGGATCTGGTATTGGTGTAAGTAATGGAAATGGTGTTGCAGGTAATCCATTAATTACTATTACATCTAACTCTGCTAACTCTGCAAACAACCTAGTCATTCGTGACGCATCTGGTAATTTTGCTGCTGGTACCATTACTGCATCTCTAACTGGTAATGTAACTGGTAATGTAACTGGAGATGTCACAGGTAACGCAGACACTGCTACTGCACTTGAGACAGCTAGAACAATTGGTGGAGTATCATTTGATGGTACTGCTAATATTAACCTACCAGGCGTTAATGCAGGGGGTAATCAGGACACCTCTGGAAATGCTGCAACTGCAACTGCTCTAGCAACTGCAAGAACAATTGGTGGAACATCCTTTGATGGCACTGCTGATATTACACCTGCAACTGCTACTCAGGCAGCGAACCTTAATAATCATAATACTGCTGCACTGACTGAAGGAACTAACCTTTACTATACAGAAGCAAGAGTTCAAGCAAAACTTGACAACGCATATGCTCAGTTAAAGTCTATGCTGAATAACCTTGCGACTGCAACAACATTAACACTGAACTTATCTGGAGACCCAACTCCTGGTTCTGTTGTAACTCTAGGTTCTATTACTGCTAGTGGTCTTGGTGGATTTAGTGGTTCTACTGGAGTTAGCACAACTGGTGGAACTGGATCTGGATTGACAGTTGATACTACAGTCAACGCATCAGGTGCTATAACAGGACTATCATTGAATAACGCTGGTACTGATTATCTAATTGGAGATGTCTTACAGATTACTAACCCTAATCTTGGTGGTGTTTCTACTCTAAACTTAGGTACATTATCAGGTGGAGTTGGTGGATTTAGTTCTGCCTCTAACGTTTCTACATCAGGTGGAAGTGGATCTGGATTAACCTTTGATACTACTGTTGATGGAAATGGAAACATTACAAACCTTACAGTTAACGCAGCAGGTACAGGATATGCTAATGGAGAAACGATTACAATCACTAACGCTAATGCGGGAGGTGCTTCTACTATTGACACCCTCGTGGGTGGTACAGGATATGCGAACGGCTCTGCTATCGCAACCACTGGAGGAAACGGATCAGGATTAACACTAAACCTAACAACTTCTAATGGTGTTGTAACTGGTGCAGTAATTAATGCTGCTGGTACAGGATACGCAACAGATGATACCATCACTATTGTTAACGCAAATGCAACTGGTGTTAGAACTCTTGGTTCTATTGCAACTGCTGGAACTGGTTATGCAGCTGGATCTGGAATTGCAACCACAACCAGTGCATCTGGAACTTCATTTACTGCTGACATTACAGTTGATGGAAACGGTGCTGTAACTGGAGTAACAATCAATAACGATGGAACGGGATTTGTAGATAACGAAACTATAACAATTACAAACGCAAATGCAACTGGTGTTAAGACTCTTGGATCTATCAGTGCTGGTGGTACTGGATATGGTTCAGGTACTGCTCTTTCAACCACAACAAATGGTGGTGGATCTGGTCTAACTGTTGACGTTACTGTTACTAACGGTGTTGTTGATGGTGTATCAATTAACAATGATGGATCAGGATATGGAGCATCAGATGTAATTACTATTGCTAACGCTAATGGATCAGGTGTTGCTACTCTTGGAGGTATCACAGGTGGTACTGGATACTCAACAGGAACTGCACTTGCAACCACAACTAATGGTTCTGGATCTGGATTGACTGTTAACATTACATCCGTATCTGGCACTGGTGCTATTACAGGTCTTGCAGTTAATAATGATGGATTGAACTACGCTGCTGGTAATACTATTACAGTCGCTAATGCTAACTCATCAGGTATCAATACACTTGGTTCTATTACTGCTGCTGCTTCAGGTTACACTGCTACCACAGTTAATACAACAACGAATGGATCTGGTTCAGGATTGACTGTTGCTGTTACCGTTGATGGATCTGGTTCTGTAACTGGAATGACTATCGTTAACGATGGTTCTGGTTATTCAAATTCAGATACTATTACATTAACTAACGCTAACGCAAGTGGTGTTGAGACTCTTGGTTCCATCACTGCTGTTGGTACTGGATATACTGAGGGAACTACAAACGGAGTTGCTACAACTTCTGGTGGATCTGGAACTGGATTGACAGTTGACGTTACTGCCAATGCAGATGGTGAGGTAACTGGAGTTGTAATTAATAATGATGGATCTGGATATGCTGCTGCTGATAGTATTACAATTTCAGGTGGTGGTGGAGATGCAACTACAAGTGTTTCTGCTATTCACGGTAATGCAACTACATCTGTCGGAGCAATTCATGGTAATGGTGGATCAACAACTGTTGGTACTATTCATGGCAATGGTGCTCAGATCCCAGTTTCTGCTATACATGGAAATGGTTGTACAATACCTGTATCAGCTGTCCATGGTAACTCAGCAACAGTTGATGTCGGTGCTATCTTTGCTAACGCAACGATCAATACTGCTACAGTATTCACTCATGCAACCTTCGCACTATCTGATATCACAACGATGGAAGTTGGTGCAACTGTAACAGGTGGAACCTCTGGTACAACTGGAACAATTACTGGTCTAGGTGCTACTAGTGTCACTGTTGACACGGTTGATGGATTCTTCAAGGTTGGAGAAACTGTTGGTGCTAATGATGTTACTAACTTGACTATCACTTCATTCGGATAATAACAAATGTCTGCTACAAAACCTGCAACTAAAACTGAGCTAAAGATGTATGCTCTTCGTAGATTAGGATACCCTGCTATTGACATCAACGTATGTGATGAGCAGTTGGATGATCTAGTGGAAGAAGCAATTGACTATTGGCAAGAATATCATTACGATGGTTCTAATAAACAGTTGATTAAGATTGAAGTAACTGAGGCAATTAAGACTGCTGCTGATGGTGCAACAGACATAGGAGATGGAACTTGGAAAAAGAATAATCTTAGTGTTGATCTACCTCCTGGCGTGGTAGGAATTAATCAGGTGTATGCTAATTTAAGTAGCAGTAGTGTAGTACCTGGTAATATGTTTAACATTAAGTACCAGATTTTCTTGAATGATATTTACGCATTCACTAACTCTCAGATTCTACATTACTTTATGGTATCTCAATACCTTGAGACACTTGACTGGGTAACGAACTCTCGTGCTCATCGTAGAATGAGATATAATAGGGTTGAGAATAAATTATATCTTGACTTTAGTTGGGAAGAACTCACAGTAGGTAACTATATTCTAGTTGATTGTACTATGAGAACTGATACAGAAGTCTATACTTCTGCTTATAATGACAACTGGTTAAAAGACTATTGTGAAGCAATCTTCATGCAACAGTGGGGTAGAAACCTAAGTAAGTATGATGGCATTCAAATGTTGGGTGGTGTAACACTCAATGGTCGTCAGATCTTAGATGATGCATCTACTCGTAAAGTCCAGTTGGAAGAAGAGATTAGAGATCGTTATGAAATACCACCACTAGATCTTGTAGGCTAATATGGCATACTCAAATTCTCCAGCATCAGATTGTAATCAGTCAGATTATAATTCTTCTTGTAGATTGAACATTAATGGTTCAGCTCAGGAAAGAAAGTTCATGGAGAACTTAGTTGTAGAGTCTATTGAATTATATGGACAGGATGTTTATTACTTACCTAGAACTTATATTGGAAGAGATAATATACTAGACGAGATAGATAGCAGTAAGTTTGAGAATGCATACCCCATTAGAGCGTATGTAAATAACGTTGATGGATGGGAAGGACAAGGAGAACTACTATCTAAATTTGGTGTTAGAATTGAGGACAAGACAACCTTTATCATTTCACGAATAAAATTTACTGAGAAAGTTGATAACAACGTTACATTGAATGTTGAAGGTAGACCTAATGAAGGAGATTTAGTTTGGTTTCCGACAACAAAACATTTATTTGAAATTAAATTTGTAGAAGCAGAAAGACCATTCTATCAGTTAGGTAAAGGTTACGTCTGGGAAATGCAATGCGAACTCTTTGAGTACTCTGATGAAGATATTGATACTGGTATTGCTGATATTGACGCTATTGAAATTGCGTTTAGTAACTCCACAAGTGTTACTATGGGTACTGGTGGGTCTGGTGATTATGTGGTTGGTGAAACCGTTATTGGTAATCTTAATACTGCTACTGGCACAGTTACTATCTCTGGGGATGTCGTTGATGCTGTTACTATTACTGATGGTGGCGAGTACTATACTTCTGCTCCTGCTGTAACATTCAGTGGTGGAGGTGGATCTGGAGTAACAGGTACTGCTGTAATATCATCTGGTGGATTGGTAACTGGTGTAACCATAAATACTGCTGGTACTGGATATACCTCAGCACCAACTATAACCTTTGGTAATTCACCGAAGGATGTTCAAGCAGAGGTTAAGTCTTGGGATTCTTCTACAAGAATACTACAGATCATCAACCGTACAGGTACATTCAATACTGCTGAGTACATTAAGGGTCAAACCTCTGGTGCAAACTGGAGTGGAGAATCTTACAATACTCTAGACAATACCAACAGTGAAGTAGATCAGAACTATAGTTTTGAAACTGCTGATGATGACGTTATTGACTTCTCCGAAACTAATCCATTCGGAACTATTGGTTCAACTACTGACTTTACAATCTAATGTTAGGAAAATATTTTTATCACGAAGTCTTCAGGAAGACCGTTGTTGGGTTTGGTACTCTATTCAATAATATAGAGATCAAACAAGGAACTACTGTTATGAAAGTTCCTTTGGCATACGGACCGAAGCAAAAGTTTTTAGCTCGTTTAGAGCAAGTACCCGATCCTACTAACAAAAGGGTACAGATTACATTACCAAGAATCTCTTTTGAGATTACAGGTATATCATATGATCCTAGTAGAAAGGTTAGTCCTACTCAGAAGATCATGGTACCTACTAGTGGCACTAAAAATAAGGTGGCATACATGCCAGTGCCTTATAATTTACAATTTGAATTAGCAATCATTTCCAAAAATCAGGATGACGGTCTTGAAATCATTGAGCAGATATTACCCTACTTCCAACCGAGTTACAATCTACCACTTAAGTTGGTGCCAGGACTCAATGAAACAAAGGATGTTCCTGTCATTATTAATTCTATTGACTATGATGATGAGTATGAGGGTAATTTTGCCTCTCGTAGAGCAATCATTTACACCCTAGGATTTACTGCCAAGACATACGTTTACGGTCCTGTACAAGAATCTTCTGTTATCACTAAGGTTATCGCAGATGCTTATACAAGCACTGCTGTTAGCACTGCACCTCGTGAGGTAAGATACACTGTAACACCTGATCCTCTCACTGCTGATGCAGATGATGATTTTGGATTTGGAACTACTACAGAGGAATTCTCGGATAACGAAAAACGTAATCCTATTAGTGGGCAGGATGAAGCATTATGAGTACCTTTGATGGATTGAATAAAGTTTTCGGAGATGAACCTTCAGACTTGCAGAAGCATGTTGAGAAGTCTAAATCTCTAAGAACTGAGAAACCTGACATACAGTCAGACTATGAAATCTCTCGTGCTAATCTACATAACTTAGTAATGAAAGGACAGGAGGCTGTTGATGGTATACTTGATGTGGCACGAGCGTCAGATCATCCTCGTGCTTATGAGGTGGCAGCTACAACAATTAAGGCAGTCGGAGACGTAACTGATAAGTTAATAGACCTCCAACAGAAGATGAAAGACCTTGATAAAGAAGAGAAGAAAGGTCCGAACAATGTTACCAATGCACTATTTGTTGGTAGCACTTCAGAACTTCAGAAAATGTTGAAGAAAGAAACTAACATAAATAATAAGGATTAAACATAGACACGACAATGACAGTCCTCAATGTATTAAGTACAAACGCAGTGGCCGCAGGTGCTACTGAATATCAAGTTGTACAAACTGGCTTTTTTAGAGTCATCGCAAATGCTGGAGATGCTACAGTAGCATTCAATGGCGGACCTGCTATAACTCTTATAAATGATGAATCACTTTTAGTGAAGGGTGGTAAACCTGGTACAGCTAAAGTTGTCAAAGCAACTGATGCTGCCACAGCAGTCTATACATTAGGAAATAGTTTACAGGAGAACATGTCAAGGGACACGCATCCATTTTCAGTTGGTGATTTCATCGCTGTAATAGATGACGGTACTGACCCTGCTATCAATGCAGCATTTCTGAGTGCTGGTACAGTTGGTAAAGCAATCACTGCTGCCAGTAGTGCTACTATCACAACAGATATTGATTCACAAGCAGCTCCAGCAGACTACACATATGCATCTGGCGGTCAAGCAAAAGTAAAACGTTGCGTTAAGATTGTAGTAACAGGTAATGCTATTGTAGTTGAAGAAGTTCAAGTAGTAGGAGGTTAAAATGTCCGATTATTTAAAGGAGGAAACTCCAGCAGAACGTATTGACAGAGTATCCAAAGCCAACGTTGCTAAACAAAAAGCATCTTCTGATGCTAAGAAAGCAAAGTCACAGGCTTCAGCTGATGCATTTAAGAAGCATAAAGCATCAGTTATGTCAAAAGGAGGTCGTCCAGTAGACGCACTTGACTCTTGGCAGAAGAAGAAAATTGAAAAACGTAAGATGAACAAAGAAGGGAAATCTTACAAGGACTTCATGAGCGAGGGAAACCCAACCTCTCGTATGCTTCACAAATCAAAGACCTCAGTAACTGGAAACATTTCTGCTGATAGAGGTTCTTCTGAAAAAAAGAACCGTGAGAAACGTCGCGCTCTAGAGAAAGATCTCAAAAAGAAAGGCATTGGTCACAAGAAAGGTGTAGGTGAATACAAGTACGGTGATGGTAAAACAGGCCGTGAAGTATCATACCAAACCTCCAAACCCGATAAGATGTCCAAACGTCGCTTTGGTAAAGTCATGAGACGATTAGGACGGAAGCATGACCAAGAATCAGTAATTACAAAAGACAAGAGTAAACCAGCAAGATTACACGATACCGAATCTAAAAAGCCTGGTAAGTCTGTCAACATAGGAAAATCGCAAGCAGGAAAAAATAAATCTGGTGACGGTGAAACATCTGGAACCAAGGTTAGAAGTGGTAAGTTACCAAAGAAAACCAATAAACCAAGTTACAAGTACGGTTAAAGTTGGGGGAATCTAATCCAAAGAACCCATGTCTATTAATGACGAAGTAAAGGACTTGCAAAAAAAGTTGGAGAACATTGAGAAGAAACAAGAGTTTCTTCAGAAGATTCAGAATATGGAAAGAGATAAAGCACAGCATGATGGGAAATTGCCCAAGTCTTGAAATCAATAAAGCTTTATGGTATAATGATGCTACGTATCATAAGTAGTGTCATGTTGGGAGGTTTATGACAGAAGAAACAATCACCAGAATATGCTATACTAAGGAACAGGTTGATGTTATGATACGTGCTGCTGTTGAAGAAGCACGAGCAATAGATGAAGCATCTATGGCAAAGCACAACAGAGAAGCAACAATCATTAGCATGATTCTAGGATTTACTACTCTAGCATTATTTGTGGATGGACTACTAAGAATCTTAGGAATCATTCCACCTTTCATGCACATAGATGTTAACATCATAGAAAAGATTGCTGACAAAGTAGAGACTGATGTGATTGATAAAATCAAACAAGTTCCATACCAAAAAATTATCCAAGGGATTAGACGATGAGTTTTTTATTTACAATGGCAGGATTATTAAATCTGTTATTTTATATCTTTGCGGTTGGATTTATAATCTCACTGCTATTTGAACAATGGTTAAAGTTCAGACCTTTATCCGTTGATGAATCAATGAATGAGAGAAACATGTACATTGTACAAACCAATAGAAGATATTGTTGGAGACAAGCATGGGTAACTAATCTTTACTGGTTCGCATGTAACGTGGGATTATATTTCATCTCAAGAAGTATGCAAACCCCAACAGACACCTTTTGGAATGGGATGTAAAGTATAAATACTTACAAATAATTTGCGAGCCCACGGCTTAAAATCGTGTCTCATTACACAGTTGGGTATCATACCCCACAACAAGTTAATCTAGAGATTTGTGAATATGCTAATGATGCGTATTCAGCAATAGAACATAGTAAAGAGGATGTATCCGTGTTAAAGGATCATCCTCATTTTATTGACTATTGTTTTGAGACTCCGAAAGGAGTAATATTATGAGCAAGATAATAAAAAATAAGCACGAGATCATGTGGTGGATGAGTAGACTCACTATCATGGGAATATCTTTATCACTAGCAGTAACACTTGCAGCACAAGCATGGGTCTAGTATTATAAATTATAGTAATACTACACATTAACATATGCTATCAACCCAATATC